>VOFB01000245.1_pt1 | contig 56000 bp, 78 predicted proteins | sample 5384141 | NCBI WGS metagenome assembly VOFB01 (sample SAMN12384721, study PRJNA508395) | human gut metagenome | isolation source: healthy gut A | host: Homo sapiens
ACCGTATCCATCAGTTTGAAAGCAGGAGATGATTGTTGTCTGCAAGCCACAGGATTCAAAGGAATGGTATGAGAAGATGTGGAAGTACACAGTAGAGCTTTTCAGAAGCCTTGATGTGCCTGTCCGTACTCTTGAGTGCTGTTGGGGAGACCTCGCAGATCTCAAGGTTAAATCATGCGACGTAGAGGCATGGTCACCAAGACAGAAGAAGTATTTCGAGGTTGAAGCTGCTCTAACTTAGGAGATGCACAGGCAAGACGTCTTAAGATTCGAAATACTTTTGTAAAGTTGTTGGGCGTATGCTTTATCGCATTCCTTGAGAACAACCTGAATGCAGATGGCTCTTGTAAATATCCTCAAGGCACTTCAGCCATACATGGGTGGTACAGAGAAGCTTATTCAGCACTAGTTTTTGAAATAAATTAGTTCATGTAACAATTAATACATGTAACATAACAGCCGTAGCTGCGATTGAAAAGAAAATCGTGGTTACGGCTGTTTTGTGTTAATGACCTTATCAATATTTATGTCAGAGATGCCAAGCAACACAGAAGGATTTGACAAAAATCATGCAAAATTCTTGATAAAACTTAAATCAAGATCCCATCGCAATGGTCGATCTCGTGCTGATGATCTGCGCCGTCCAGCCGGTAAAGGTCTTGATGCGCGGTTTGCCGTCCATGGTCTGATACTGCACCTCTGATGCTCTGGTAGCGCTTTTGTTTTCTATCACCTCCCCCCAGCGAAATAGCCCTCCTCGGCTTCGTACTGGCCGGATTTTTTCTGCGGATGACCGTTGAACAGCACCAGATACCCGTCCTCGGCCTCACTGCGATGATGCGCTTGAGCACGCCGATCATGTTGGCAGCCATGCCTACACACAGCCGTCGGCGTGCATCAGGCCCCAGCAAGTCCCGCGCAACAGACATCCTCCGGGTGGCAGGGTGACTTCTGCGAGAAGCTATCAAAGCTACTGTAAAAGAGAAAATGGAACTGTTCGGAGGATATACAGCATGGGACTGTACTTCTCCGGCATTCGTCAGACAGGACGCAGCAGGCGCAACCCTCTGCATTCCGACTGCATTCTGCTCCTACACAGGAGAAGCGCTTGACCAGAAAACACCGCTTCTTCGTTCCATGGAAGCAATCAACGTGCAGGCACTGCGTCTGATCCGTTTATTCGGAAACACAACCTCTAAAAGAGAGTAACTCCTTCCGTAGGACCGGAGCAGGAATACTTTTATTGTAGACAGAGAAAAATATTTACAGAGAAAAGACCTGATCTTTACCGGACGTACTTTGTTTGGTGCAATGCCTCCAAAAAGGACAGGAAATGGATGACCATTACTTTGGAAGCATCCGCGAGCGTATCGCATCCTATATGAGAGATGTCAATATTGAACTTTGGAAGCTTGGCGTGTCCTCGAAGACACAGCATAATGAGGTCGCACCTGCACAGCACGAACTGGCTCCGATCTACGCACCGGCAAACATCGCCGTAGACCACAACCAGCTTATCATGGAGACTTTGAAAAGGTTGCGTATCGTCATGGGTTACAGTGTCTGTTGCATGAGAAACCATTTGCAGGGGTGAATGGTTCCGGTAAGCATGATAACTGGTCCATTACGACAGACGATGGCATTAACCTGTTAGAACCGGGAAAAACGCCGCACGAAAATATTCAGTTCCTTTTGGTGCTGACCTGTATTTTAAAAGCAGTGGATACCCATGCCGATCTTTTGCGCGAATCGGCAGCAGATGTCGGAAATGACCACAGACTTGGCGCAAATGAGGCACCACCGGCTATTTTATCCGTTTATCTTGGAGAGCAGTTAGAGGACGTGTTATCACAGCTCATCAGCACTGGAGCTGCCACACACAGTATCTCCGGACAGAGATTAGAGACAGGTGTAAAATCCCTGCCTGACTTTATGAAGGATCCGACCGACCGTAACCGTACATCACCATTTGCCTTTACAGGAAACAAATTCGAGTTCCGTATGGTTGGTTCCCAGGATTCTGTTGCCCAGCCAAACGTTGTGTTAAATACAATTGTTGCAGAGGCATTTGCAGAGGCGTGTGATGAACTGGAAAAAGCAGATGACTTTGACATGGCTGTGCATGATCTCATCAAAAAATATGCGACAGAGCATCAGAGAATCGTATTCAATGGCAACGGATATTCAGACGAATGGGTAGAGGAAGCCGAAAGACGTGGTCTTCCGAATATCAAATCCATGGTAGATGCCATTCCTGCATTAAATACAGAAAAAGCGGTTGCTTTATTTGAAAAATTCGGTGTATTTACAAAGGCAGAGCTTGATTCCCGTGTCGAAATCGAATATGAGACCTATGCAAAAGAAATCAACATCGAAGCAAAGGCAATGATCGATATTGTAACAAAGAAGATCATTCCGGCTGTTATCCGCTATACCACAACACTGGCACAGTCCATCAATGCAGTAAAGCGACCAGGTGCAGATATCAGCGTGCAGACAGAGATCTCTGATGGAAGTATCAGACCTTCTTGCAGACACGAAGAATGCGCTTTCAAAATTAGAGGAAGTGACTGCACAGGGTGCGAAGCATGGCACAGGGAAGAGAAGCAGGCAGTATTCTATCGCGATGAGGTGATGACTGCAATGAAAGCCCTTTGCGAACACCGGTAGATAAGCTGGAGATGTTAGTTGATAAGTCAATGTGGCCGATGCCATCTTATGGTGATCTCATGTTTGAAGTATAATTTTACATAGAAAATACAATTTTAACAAAAATAAATTGTTTCCATGGAAATAAATGTTAATTTTATACAAAATATGAAAAAATAAAAAATAGTCTTGAAAAATGATTTTGATTGTATTATTTTAGTTACAACAACAAAACATTGCGAGAGAAAATGAACGAAGGCGTTCCAACAGAGTTGGAGCGCCTTTTTTCGTGAGTAGCGATGAAAATGCCGTGCTACGAACATTTGAGGAGCACCGCGAAAAGAGAAACATTTGTTTCTCAAGTCTGTGAGCAGCGATGTTTGATTAATCAAGAATCAAATCTCAGGGATTTGGATGAAAAGAAAGGATGTAGAAAGATGAGCGAAGAAAGAATACTTCAATGTAGCAGACATCTTTGAGAGAACGTATTTAACGATTCTGTCATGCAGGCTCGTTTACCAAAGAAAGTTTACAAAAAACTTCACGAAGTAATGGAGGAAGGAAAAGAATTAGACCTCGAGACCGCAGATGTCGTTGCTCATGAGATGAAGGAGTGGGCAATTGAAAAAGGAGCAACACATTATACGCACTGGTTCCAGCCGTTGACCGGAGTTACGGCAGAGAAACATGATTCTTTATCACAGCTCCTATGTCAAATGGCAAAGTTCTGATGAGCTTTTCGGGTAAAGAGCTGATCAAAGGCGAACCGGATGCTTCCTCATTTCCGTCCGGTGGTCTTAGGGCAACGTTTGAAGCAAGAGGATATACAGCCTGGGATTGTACATCACCGGCATTCGTCAGACAGGATGCAGCAGGCGCAACACTGTGTATTCCAACTGCTTTCTGTTCCTACACAGGAGAGGCGCTTGACCAGAAAACACCACTTCTTCGTTCGATGGAAGCGATTAATGAGCAGTCCCTTCGATTTGCTCCGGTTATTTGGAAACACAACCTCGAAAAAAGTAACCCCTTCCGTTGGACCGGAACAGGAATATTTCATTGTTGACAGAGAAAAATATTTACAGAGAAAAGATTTGATTTTCACAGGTCGTACCTTATTCGGCGCGATGCCTCCAAAAGGTCAGGAGCTGGATGATCATTACTTCGGAACCATCCGTCAGAAGATCGCAGCTTACATGAAGGATGTCAACAAAGAACTCTGGAAACTTGGTGTATCTGCAAAGACACAGCATAATGAGGTAGCTCCTGCACAGCATGAGTTAGCTCCAATTTATGCAGAAGCAAACATTGCAGTGGATCACAACCAGTTAGTCATGGAGACATTGAAAAAAGTTGCTTACCGTCATGGCTTACAGTGCTTACTTCACGAGAAACCATTTGCAGGAGTTAACGGTTCCGGTAAACACAACAACTGGTCGATCACAACAGATGATGGAATTAACCTGTTGGATCCTGGCAAAACGCCACATGAGAATATTCAGTTCCTATTAGTTTTAACCTGTATCTTAAAGGCAGTGGATATACATGCAGATCTGTTAAGAGAATCCGCAGCAGATGTCGGAAACGATCACAGATTAGGAGCAAACGAGGCACCGCCGGCAATCCTTTCCGTGTTCCTGGGCGAGCAGTTAGAAGATGTATTAACACAGCTTATCAGCACTGGTGAAGCAACACATAGTATTTCAGGAAAAATGTTAGAGACAGGTGTTAAGACACTTCCTGATTTTATGAAAGATGCGACAGACCGTAACAGAACATCACCGTTTGCATTTACCGGTAATAAATTTGAATTCCGTATGGTAGGTTCCCAGGATTCTATCGCTCAGCCGAACGTTGTATTAAATACAATCGTTGCAGAAGCATTTGCAGAGGCATGTGATGTTCTTGAAAAAGCAGATGATTTCGATATGGCAGTACATGATCTGATCAAAAAAATATGCAACCGAGCACCAGAGAATTGTATTCAATGGAAATGGTTATTCTGAGGCATGGGTAAAAGAGGCAGAGAGACGTGGACTTCCAAACATCAAATCCATGGTAGATGCAATCCCGGCATTGAATACTGACAAGGCAGTTACATTATTTGAAAAATTTGGTGTATTTACAAAAGCAGAACTTGATTCCCGTGTTGAGATCGAATATGAGACTTACGCAAAAGAGATCAATATTGAGGCAAAGGCAATGATCGATATCGCAACCAAACAGATCATTCCGGCAGTGATCAAATACACAACGGTTCTTGCAGAGTCCATCACAGCAGTGAAGGCAGCATGCGGCGCTGATGTGAGTGTTCAGACAGAGATTCTGACAGAGGTATCTGATCTGCTTGCAGATGCAAAATCAGCACTTTCCAAACTGGAAGAAGTCACTGCAAAAAGGTGGTGCAATGGAAGAGGGAAGAGCACAGGCAGTTTATTATCATGATGAAGTAAAAGCAGCTATGGATGAGCTACGTGCACCGGTTGATGAATTGGAAATGATCGTAGATAAGTCCATGTGGCCAATGCCTTCTTACGGAGATCTGATCTTTGAAGTATAATAACAGAACGGTATACATAAAAAACTCCCATAAAAAGGGAGGATGCCAGGTGGTTCTCCACCGGCAGATTATGAAAAAGTTTATATAAAAAGTAATCAAAACTTTGAAACTGTCTTTTGTTTTTATGCTTTTATTATATGCAGCAGAAGTGAAAAATTCCATGTTCACATCATGAAAGGTTTTTAAACAAATTGTGAACAAATAAAGAATAGAAAACAAGGAGGATTGTTATGAAGAAGTTAGAGATTATTATTAAACCGGAGAAACTTGAAGACTTAAAAGAAGTTTTAGATTCCTGTGAAGTAAACGGTATGAATATCGTAAACAGCATGGGTTATGGTAATCAGAAAGGTATCATTAAAAATTACCGTGGTTCTGAGTATGCTGTAAATCTTCTTCCTAAGGTTAAAGTGGAGACGGTCGTGACAGATGAAGTTGCACCAACTCTGATCGATAAGATCGTAAAGGAAATTAATACCGGACATTTTGGTGATGGTAAGATTTTCGTATATGATGTAGAAGATGCAGTTCGTATCCGTACCGGCGAACATGGTACAGATGCATTGTAAGATTCTATGGATGGAAAGAGGAGTCCTAAAATAGAATTAGTTTTTGTTATGAAAAAAAAAATTGAATCAGGAAAAAACGATTATCAAAGGGGATAATAAAGGGTGTAGTCTCACCTGAATTATCTCCTTTTTATATAAAAAACAAGTTAAATCCTCTGCTCACCAGAGGGTTCGCATTTTCCTAAGGAAAACAAGGGATTAATTATGGATATGAGTGTATGGTACCTGATGGGTGCAGCGTTAGTATTTTTTATGCAATGTGGATTTGCAATGGTAGAAGCAGGCTTTACAAGAGCAAAAAAATGTCGGCAACATTACGATGAAAAACTTAATGGATTTCTGTATTGGTACAGTTGCTTTCTATTTATTAGGTTATAACCTGCTCTGTGGCGAAGGTGGTTTTGTAGGATGGGGCTGAATCCTTTTACAGGCTTTGGCGAGACAGACTGGTCAGCTTTCGTATTTAACTTAGTATTCTGTGCAACAGCAGCAACAATTGTTTCAGGTGCAATGGCAGAGCGTACAAAATTCATTACCTATTGTATTTATAGTTTTATTATCAGTTTAGTAGTTTATCCGGTCGAGGCTCACTGGGTTTGGGGTGCAACACCGTGGCTTACAGATATGGGATTTACAGATTTTGCAGGATCAGCATGCATCCATATGGTAGGTGGAATTACAGCCTTCATTGGAGCAGCAATGCTTGGACCTCGTATCGGTAAATATGATAAAAACGGAAAAGCAAGACCAATTCTTGGACACAATATTTTAATCGGTGCTCTTGGTGTATTCATTCTCTGGTTTGGCTGGTACGGATTTAACGGCGCAGCAGCAACAGACACGATGCAGTTATCACAGATTTTTGCAACAACAACTGTAGCTCCGGCAGTCGCAACAGTAAGTGCAATGATTTTCACATGGATCAGAAATGGCAAACCGGATGTTTCCATGTCCTTAAACGGATCTCTTGCAGGTCTTGTGGCAGTCACAGCAGGATGTGCAAATGTCGATGTCATTGGTTCTTTCATCATCGGTGCAGTTGCAGGTGTTCTGGTCTGCGTAGCAGTATACTTTATTGAAGATAAATTAAAAGTAGATGATCCGGTTGGTGCCGTAGCAGTTCACGGCTGCAATGGTATCTGGGGAACGATCGCTGTAGGACTTTTTGATTACAAAGATGGTTTATTCTATGGCGGTGGTGTACATCATTTGTTAATCCAGTTACTTGGTATCGTATGTATTGCAGGCTGGACAATTGTTACAATGACAATTGTATTTACAGTACTTAAGAAAACAATTGGACTCAGAGTATCTGCTCAGGAAGAAGTAGAAGGACTTGACTCTACAGAACACGGTCTTGAATCTGGATATCCTGATTTTGTTCCTAGAGAACTTCATTAATTCGCACGAATCTAATTCGGTTAGGTTCGTGGAATCTAATCCCTTAGTAGTATATACATCAACACAAAAAGAACGGCAGCAATGCCGTTCTTTTTGTATAGAAAAATGATAAAATACAGATCTTTTGAATATATATGTGCGAATAAGATCATATAAGAGACAAAAGTTTTATGGTGGATTTTTTTAAAACAAAAAGTTATAATAGAAGTGCTATATCAGATTACAAATGATATGGCTGAATGTGATAAAAAATAAGAAGGAAAAAATGAAACGAAATCTTTTATTTATCAGCAGATATCCGGAGATTATAGATGAATTCCAGGGATTTTAGAAGAAAAACAGATTGAGACAGATATTGCACAAAAATGGAACAGATGCAATGGAGTTGTTAAAACAAAAAGAATATCAGATACTTGTCACAGATTTAAATCTGGATGGATATAATGGAGACAAGATTATTTCTTATGTAAACCAGGTGTTCCCAAATACAATCTGTATGTTATATACAAATTCGATCAGCGCCGTACAGTTAGGATTCTATTTGAATAAACGGGATGTGTTCCGTGTATTTCTGAGACCGGTAAATTTCAGGCAGGAATTTATGCAGGCACTGGAGGAAGCTTATGAACTTTATGACTTGAAAAAGCGTGACAGGGACAGTAGACAGGAGCGTCTGAAACAGTTAGAGGACAATCGGAAAGCAATTGCAGAGATCGAGAAAATCATAGAGAACCAGAATGGAAGATGGAAAGATTTTGAGATTTTTTGCAGACCGGTCTGCTTGGATTTACCATGGAAAGATATGGGACAGCCTGGAACGTAGAACAGCGCAATCAGTATTTTGCGAAGGAAAAAAAAGCTGTTAAAAGCAATGTGTGAGAATCCCAATACTCATAATATAGCCAGGGCACAGAATGAGGCAGAAGTGCTCATGAAGTGAAAGTTTAGTGACAAATACATGATAAAAATGCTAACCCGTGGGTTAGCATTTTTTATGTTTAAATATTTTACTGACCATCAACACTCTGATCCGTTGTGGCAGCTGGATCCGTTGTCGTATTTGGATCCGTTGTGGTGGTGCTGGCATCAGGCGTAGAAGCATCACCTGCCGGATCAGCACCGATCGGGTTGACACCGGTTGATCCGGGGAAGGAGTTTGTTCCGGTGTAAGTGGAGTTAAACTCATTGTGTACGGTACATGTCTGACTTAAGAATGCATCTGTTAACAGGTAAGGCGCATCTTCGGTTGTCTCAGAACCGCCGGTGACATATACTCCGGTGGTAACGGTCTCGGCAGGGCAATAACTGCCGGCTAACATATTAGAAGCGGTACAGATATTGGCTACAGTGTGATGATCACAGTATTCGGTTGGCTCTGTGCCCTGTGCAAAATATTCTGTGATCACACAGTTCCCACGGGGATCGTGATCGCAGACACCTTCGATTGGAAGCTTTCCGGATTCTTTACATACGGCGACTGCAACAATTCCACTTGGTTTTGTGAAATCTTTGTAAGCAAGATCTTCGTGTATCCGTTTCATAACAGCTTTCCAGATACGTTTTGGATAGTTTGTATCGGAACCTTTCTGCATGGCATTATCATCATAGCCACCCCAGACAGCACAGGTATAATAAGGTGTGTAACCTGCAAATAACGCATCACGGCTGCTGGTCGTTGTACCGGATTTTCCAGCCTGGGCCATAGAACTGCCAAAGTAAGCGGAAGTACCGGTTCCGGAAGTCATAACATCTTCCATGGCACTTGTTAAGAGCCATGCGGTAGTATCTTTGATAACTGTATGAGATTCCGGTGTTGTATTATCAATTAAAACATTACCATCGTGGTCTAAAATCTTTGTATAGAACTTTGGTTTGATATAAGTTCCCTGATTTGCGATTCGCAGCATAGGCAGCGGTAAGTTCAAGGTTTGATACACCCTGCGTGATACCACCGAGTGCAAGGGCTTCATTCATATCACGGGAATCAACGGTTGTGAAACCATATTCCTGTACATACTGCCAGCCAAGGGAAACACCAGCCTGTGCAAGTGTTTTTACGGTTACAATATTGATGGAGTCTGTGATCGCCTCTCTTAAAGTGGTAAAACCACGGTAACGTCTGTCGTAGTTATTAACAGATTTTCCATTTGCTCCGGCATAAGTGTAAGGGGCATCATCCTGCACGGAGGCAAGGGTAAGTCCACCTGCATCAAGAGCGCAGCGGAGTAGGCAAGCAAGGATTTTAAAGGTAGAACCAGGCTGTCTGGTTGTATCGGTGGCGCGGTTGAGGGTTTTACTTGCTGTTTTATCGCCACGGCCGCCAACGATTGCTTTTACTTCGCCGGTTGACTGGTCAATGACTGTTAAGGAAGCTTGTGGCTGTAAAGTATAGATAACAGTTTCGCTTCCATCTACGATCTCATCACCTTCCTGCATAATATCTGCTTTGTATTGCTCAATAGCGGCATCTGCATCTTCCTCAGAGGCGAAGTTGATGGAATAATTCGTACTCTTGAAGTTTGGATTGTCCTTATTCTTATAATAAGAAAGCATCGTCTGCTCACTGTAGTTCTTTACAGAACCATCGGTCGAACGGATGGAAACACGGTAGGAGAAAGAAACTTTTGGACTGGATGTATAGTTGTCCTGGTTGTTTACTTCCTCATCGGCAATATTCTGAATATCCATATCCTGTGTAGAGTAAATGGTAAGACCGCTCTGGTAGAGTGTCTTGTATGCCTGTGTCTCAGTATAACCCTTCTGTTCCACAAGATCGCGGATGACCTGATCGGTCAGCTCATCAATAAAATAGGAATTGATGCCATTGTCCTGCAATTCTACGTTGACTAACTGGATCCTGTCGTAAACGTTATCTGCCACAGCTTCGTCATACTCACTCTGGCTGATAAATTCTGATCCAGCATATTGTTTAATACTTTCATGCGGCGCTCCGCATTTTTCTCCGGGTTGGAGATCGGATTAAACCTGGACGGATTCTGTGTGATGGCTGCCAAAACAGCACATTCAGAGAGCGTCAGTTCTGAGACATCTTTTCCAAAATATCGCTCGAAGCCACTGCCACACCAAGTGTATTCTGACCAAGGTTGATGGCGTTCAGATAATTTTCCATGATCCAGTTTTTGCTGACTTTTTCTCAAGCTGTACGGCAAGATACTGTTCCTGGATCTTGCGCTCCAGTTTGTCGATGAAGGATGTCTCACTCGTCCACTCGGTAAACACAGTGTTCTTCAAAAGCTGCTGTGTGATCGTACTGGCACCCTGGGAAAAATTACCGCCGGAAGCGATGCCGGTAACGCCGGCACGGATGATACCGGTAAGGTCGATACCGTTGTGTTCGTAAAAACGGGAATCTTCGAGTGCAACAAAGGCGTGCTGCAGATTGATCGGTATCTCATCGATTGTTACATTTTTACGGTTCGAACCGGAAGCTACCAGAGTGGCGATCTCATTGCCCTGATTATCTAACACGGTTGTAAGATATCCGGTAGGTGTTGCGTCGATGTCATCGATGGATGGCGCAGAATCCAGAATGCCCTTATAGACGCCAAATCCAAGGCTTCCACCTATAATTGCAACTGCAAACAGCATACGAGCAATACCTTGCAAAAAATAACACGCATTTTTTTGCCGTACATAATGCCTTTGGAAGTCAGTTCGGCCTGGCGTTTCTTCGAACCTTTCTTTCCATAATTCATATAATAAGTCTCCTTTTGATCAAATGTTAAAAACCACCGTCTATGTATTATATCAAATAAATGTGTCATAATAAAGAAAAAGTGAAAATATTGATTCCGTTGCGTATTGCATTTTATATTTATTTCATGATAGTATTTTGATACAGAAAATAGCAAAGTATACATTATTATAGAAGAATCGTAATGATAAAGTACTGAATCACTACGAAGAAACAGATCAGGAGCCATAAGAGATGAAAACAGTATATGCCGGTGGCGAGGGCGAAATTGTTGAAAGAAATCCCGGTTTATTGCGAACTGTGCGTCCGGTAAGCATGCGAAGAGGAAGCGGTTGCTTTTATTAATGAAATGAAAAAGAAATACTGGGATGCCAGACATAATTGCTCCGCATTTGTGATCGGGGACAGACAGGAGATCAGCCGGTGTTCGGATGACGGAGAACCGGCGCAGACAGCAGGAAGACCGATGCTGGACGTATTATTAAAGGAAGAGATACATAATGTGTGCGTTGTAGTGACCCGCTATTTTGGCGGAACACTGCTGGGAACAGGCGGTCTTGTCCGCGCCTACCAGAAAGCGACGCAGACCGGATTGGAAAATAGTGTGATCATTGATAAACAGATCGGAAGAAAACTGACGATCGGAACGGATTACAATGGACTTGGGAAATTACAGTATCTGATCGCAAAAGAGGAACTGACAATGATCGATACCGTTTATACAGAGAAAGTAGAACTGATCCTCATGGTTCCAAAGGAAAAAGATCAGTCTTTTGAAAAAAGAAGTGACCGAGGCAACCAATGGAAAAGCTGATATTTCCTGGGGTGAAATGGTATTATATGCAATGGTTGAAAAAAATCTAAAAATCTTTGAAAAAAATGCTTGACATTTTTATTAAGGGTGTATATAATAGCTATTGTTGACGGCGCAAAACGCGAAAACAATAACACATAGGGCTATCGCCAAACGGTAAGGCAACGGACTCTGACTCCGTCATTTTCAAGGTTCGAATCCTTGTAGCCCTGCTAGAAAGCACCACGGAAGTGGTGCTATTTTTTGTGTAACAGGAAACTTTGTTATCATGGGAAATTGACATTTTCCAATCATGCAAAAACTTCCGGTGGTGGCAGACAGTGCGTTGGAGAAGATAATTTCTTATTTTGATCAGGAGAACAGGATATGTATGATTTTAAAAGCAGGGTAAGATATAGTGAAGTGAACAGTGAAAGACAGCTTACGCTGCCGGCACTGATCGATTATCTGCAGAATTGCTGCACATTTCAGTCAGAAGATATGAATATCGGTGTGGAGTATTTAGAACAGCATCATGCTGCGTGGGTGTTATCGTCCTGGGAGATCGTCATGAACCGCTATCCAAAGCTTGCGGAGCATATTACGGTGAGCACCTGGCCATATAGCTTCAAGGGATTTTACGGTTATCGTAACTTTACAATAAAGGATGAAGCGGAGAGATCTGTGCATTTGCCAATTCCGTCTGGGTTTACATGGATACTGCCACGATGCGTCCGGTGCGGATCGCAAAAGAAGTGCAGGATGCTTATATCCCGGTGATGGATGAGGCGATACAATATGAATGGGCAGATCGTAAGATCAGGATAGAGGGCACTCCGGTGGAGAAAGAGCCGGTTTTAGTACAGCGTTTTCATATTGACACCAATCATCATATGAATAATGGAAAATACATTCTGGTGGCGGAGGAATATCTGCCGGAGAATTTTAAGACAGAGAGTATCCGCGTGGAATACAAAAAGGCCGCAGTCATCGGGAACATGTTATACCCGGAGGTTTATGAGAAAATACAGAACGGAGTAACCATTGTGTTGGCAGATGAGCAGAAAGTGCCATATGCCATTATGCAGTTTAGAGGAAAATAAAATGTTAAAATTAGGACAGTATCAGAAACTTACAATTGCAAAGAAAGTGGAGTTTGGAGTTTATCTCGCGGAAGAGCAGGATATGGAGAAACGTGTGCTTCTTCCGGCAAAACAGGTTGGAGAATGCAAAGACCGGGGATGAACTTGAAGTGTTTTTTGTACAAGGATTCCAAAGACCGGATGATCGCAACGACAAATCAGCCAAAGATCACTCTTGGAGGGCTTGCTGTTTTGCGTGTGGCACAGGTTGGAAAGATCGGAGCTTTCCTTGACTGGGGACTGGAAAAGATCTGTTTCTTCCATATAAAGAGATGACAATGAAAGTCCAGCCGGAAGATGAGGTTTTGGTAACACTTTATATTGATAAGAGCAGCAGACTTTGTGCGAGTATGAAAAAGCTTTATGATCTGCTTTCCACGGATTCTCCATACAAAGAGGGAGATCATGTAGAGGGAAGAGTGTATGAGTTCAGTGATAATTTTGGAACATTTGTAGCAGTGGATGACAAATATTCCGCCATGATCCCACGACATGAAGATACAAGCAAACTTCGTATCGGAGATGTGATCGAGGCAAAAGTGACAAAAGTAAAGCCGGATGGAAAACTGGATGTGTCATTGCGTGACAAGGCATACCTGCAGATGGATGAGGATGCTGAGAAGGTGATGCAGGTTATTGAGGAATTTGCCGGCGTGCTTCCATTTACCGATAAATCTTCCCCGGAAGTGATTAAGGGAGACCGGACTTAGTAAAAATGCGTTCGAACGTGCGGTGGGACGTTTATATAAGGAACATCGTGTGGAAATAACTGAAAGAAGTATCAGAAAGGTGGACTAACAACATGAAAAAAGTGATCAGTACAGATAAGGCACCAGCAGCAATCGGACCTTATTCACAGGCAATCGAAGTAAATGGTATGGTTTATACATCAGGCATTATCCCGGTTGTACCGGAGACAGGAGAGATTCCGGAAGGGTCTGTGGCTCAGGCGAAACAGGCACTTACCAATCTTTCTAATTTGCTGGAAGCAGCCGGAACCAATATGGACAATGTAGTTAAGACAACGGTATTCATCAAAGAGATGAATGATTTCAGCGCCATCAACGATGTGTATAAGACTTTCTTTACAGCAGATTTCCCATCCAGAAGCTGTGTGGAAGTTGCACGCCTGCCAAAAGATGTCATGCTTGAGATCGAAGCTATCGCAATCAAATAGGAAAAGCAGTTCCAGAGAACTCCATGTGAGCGATACTTTGGAACTGTTTTTTTATGGAAATAAAAATACATAAAATATTCATGCTATATTTGGTAAAATCTGACAAAGTCTTGCTGTTGACAGTGCCAGGACACTTTGTTATAATAACCATGTAATAAATGTAACAAATTCGTAACAAATAGTTCTTGGAGGCAATATACAAGATGAATTATAGAATGAAGAGAATAGCAAGCTGTTTGCTGGCAGGTGCTATTGTAATTAGTGGAACAGGAGTCGGAACTTATGGTGCACAGACCGGTGGTGTGTCTGCAGTGATCGCAACCGGACTTTCTTCAAATGGTTCTCCGGCAGCAGGATTTTCCAAAATGCTTTCCCAGTGTCTGATCGAGAGTGACAAGGCAGTTGCAGAGGCAGCAGCCCAGGCAGAGGAGCAGGTCAGTGAGAATGATGTTCCAGTGGTTGCATCTGAGTACGCAGACATTGCAATCGCACAGGTAGATAATTATGTGAATGTCAGATCAGAACCGAACACAGACAGTGAAGTGTTAGGTAAGTTATATAACAATTCTGCAGCCACTGTTTTAGAGACAACAGAAGATGGCTGGTATAAGATCACATCCGGAAGTGTTACCGGATATGTCAAATGCGAGTATGTTGTAACAGGGGATGAGGAACTTGCAAAGAAGGTAAGTACCAGATATGCAACTGTAACAACTACAACTTTATACGTAAGAATGGAGCCTTCTACAGAGGCAGGTATTTTAACAATGCTTGGCGAGGGAGACGATTTCGTTGTTGTTGATGATTCTATGAAGGATAGCGGATGGGTCATTGTTACAACAGAGGAAGGCGATGGCTATGTATCCACAGATTATGTAAATCTCTGGACCGATTATGTAACCGCTGAATCCAAAGCGGAAGAGGAAGCAAGACTTGCACAAGGAAGAGGCAGAGCGTCAGGCGGCAGCCCAGCAGCGAAGGCAAAACAGAAATCTTCCAAGAACTCGTCATCTTCGGACGGTACAAGCACTTCCGGCGGTTCATCAGCTTCTTATGCGGCACCGAGTGGATCCAATGGTCAGGCAGTTGCAAGCTATGCAAGCCAGTTTATTGGTAACCCATATGTTTATGGTGGATCCAGTCTGACGAACGGTACAGACTGTTCCGGATTTTGTAATGTCTGTATATGCTGCATTTGGTATCAGTCTTCCACATTCTTCCAGTGGACAGAGAAGTGCCGGATATGATGTAAAGCTTATCTGAGGCACAGCCGGGTGACATTGTATGTTACAGTGGACATGTTGGAATTTATGTAGGTAATAACACAATTGTTCATGCAAGTACACCATCCAGTGGTATTAAGTATTCAACAGCTACATATCGTAATGTACTTTCTGTAAGAAGAATTTTCTAAAAAAGATATTATCGGAACTGTCATCGCAAATGATGGCAGTTCTTTTTTGCGGGTAAAAGTCAGAAAGTAATGTGGTACTTTTTTACAGACAGAAAATTGAAAAATATCATTTATGAAAAGTGCACAAAAAATAAAGTGGTCTGGAAATAATCCCCAAAAGAGGTAAAAAGTTATGAGAAAGTTTTCCACGTGAAAAAGGTCGAAAAATGCCAAAAAATAAAGTTATACACGAAGTTATCCACGTTATCCACATTTTTTTATGTTGAAAAAGTGGTTTACATAGTAAAAAAATCGAATATACGTTTTGTACATATGTGATAAAGTTCACAATAAAATGAAAAAAGCTTGCAATTATTGTAATGAGATAAATGCAAAAAATAGTACAAATTGTCAGATAACGTAAAAAGGTTACTGCTGAGTGAACAGTAACTAAAAAGTTCCTCAATCTATCGCGTTTTATAACAAAACTTGAAAAATGAAAAGAGGTTTGCTATACTACATGCATAAATTTTCTTGAGTTGAGAAAAATAACCAGGAGTGTTGAATGATAAAGAAAGTTGATATACTGGGAATTCAGTTGGACAACTACACAGTGCGGGAAGCGATTATGTGTGTGGAACGCTATTTGAGCAATAATGTCCTTAACACGATTGAGAGCATATCGTTACAGATGCTGATCGATTCGGAGACAAACCCGGTATTAAAGGAAGTTATGAGTTCCCCTGGATCTTGCAATCATTGGAGAGAAAGAGATTATTCAGGCAGCGGGGCTTGAATCTATGCAGCGAATCCGGGAAACAGAAGAAAACGATTTTTATTTTGAATTTTTAAACGGATAGAGCGCAATAAAAAAAAAGTGTTTTTTTACTTGGTGACACGCAGGAGAAAATTGATTCTTTAAAAGCAGAGCTTGCAGAAGATTATCCAAAACTGATCTTTGCAGGGGAATATGCAGTGGAGACCTGTGTGGGGGATCTGGAAGCAGTGATTAATGATATGAATGCGACCACACCGGATGTGATCATATCTGTACTGCCATCTCCGATGCAGGAGCAGTTCTTATATGAGCATCGGGATAAAATGAATGCAAACATTTGGTATGGAATCGGAGGGGTACCGGTACATAAGAAAAAGCACGGAGTACTTGCTCGTTTGAAAAGCATCATACATCGTGGCAAGTTGGTCAACAGTATGAATAAGTATGATGAAAAAGAAGAGGAATTGTAGTAGAAATGCAGAAATTAATCAATAAACGTTCCATAGTGATAGATTATTTGATGATGATCGTGGGGACGGGACTGTTAGCGGCAGCCATCCAGTGTCTGTATGATCCGATCGGTCTTGTCACAGGAGGTTTTACAGGACTTGCGATTGTGATCAAGGCAGTGACAGAAAGATTTGTTCCGGGAGGAATCCCACTCTGGCTGACCAATATCGGGCTGAATGTGCCACTGTTTTTTCTGACTCTGAAGTTTAAAGTAAAGAGGTTTATCTGGCGGACAGTTGTGGGTACGGTACTTTTGTCTGCGTGGATTTATGTGATTCCGGCAATCGACCTGACACAGCAGGATTACTTCCTTGCCGCGATTTTTGGTGGTGTGATCGGTGGAGCCGGTATGGGACTGATCCTATTAGCGCGTTCTACTACGGGTGGAACGGAACTTCTGGCAGTATTGATCCAGCATTTTATCAGACATTATTCCGTGGTTCAGATCATGCAGGTATTAGATGCGATGATCGTGCTTACCGGTTTATATCTGTTCGGTATCAAGGCAGCCATGTATGCAATTGTTGCCATTTTTTTCACAACGAAAGTGTCGGATGGTCTGATGGAAGGATTTAAATATTCCAAGTCGGCGTTCATCATTACAGACCAGTATGAAAAAGTGGCAAAAAAGATCCTGCTTGAGTTGGACCGTGGAGCAACCGGTCTATATGCAAAAGGAATGTATTCCGGTGATGAAAAGTGCATGCTTTACTGTGTTGTTTCCAAGAAACAGATCGTAGAACTGAAAGATATTGTGGCATCGGTGGATCCGGATGCATTTGTCATGTCTCAGATGTCCGCGAAGTACTTGGCGAGGGATTTCTGGAATATCATGGGAAACCGATAATTTTTTTGTGGAGATTGTATACAGGGAATTAGAGGTAAAATTTCCAGCAGAATTGAGGAAATGCATAAAAAATATACATTTCCTCTTTTTTTTTTGCAGTTTTGCATTAAAATGTAATCTAGGTATTTTTATTGAGGGAGAAAAGTACGGTTTTTTTTGTGAAAGTTGAACAGAATCGACCAGAGAAGGAGCATAGCTTATGATTTCGAATCAGATACTTCAGAACACAATTGATGGATTGAAGGGAATAACCAGAATTGATTTATGCATTATTGACGTCGAGGGAAAGATTTTGGCTGCTACATTTCCTGACGCAGAGAAGTATGTAGAACCTGCTCAGGCATTTGTGGAATCTCCTGCAGACAGCCAGGTTGTAAACGGCTATCAGTTTTTTAAGGTGTTTGACGATCATCAGTTAGAATATATCCTGCTTGCCAATGGCGACAGTGATGATGTCTATATGGTGGGTAAAATTGCCAGTTTCCAGATCCAGAATCTTCTGGTAGCATATAAGGAGAGATTCGATAAAGACAACTTTATCAAGAATCTTTTTGCTGGACAATTTACTGCTGGTTGATATTTATAACAGAGCAAAGAAGCTCCATATTGATACAGAAGTCCGGAGAGTGGTATTTATCGTTGAGACGAACCGCGAGAAAGATGGCAATGAACTGGAAAAGATCAGAGGAATCTTCGGTGGCAAATCCAAGGATTTTGTCACTGCGGTTGATGAGAAGAACATCATCGTGGTGAAAGAAGTTGCGGACAACGAGGGATATGACGAACTGAACAAGACAGCAGAGGTGATCGTGAACCTGTTCCGTGCAGATGCTGAGAACGATGTTCATGTCGCTTATGGAACAATTGTAAATGAGATCAAAGAAGTATCCCGTTCTTATCAAGGAAGCCCGTATGGCATTGGATGTAGGAAAGATTTTCTTTGAGGAAAAAGATGTGATCGCATACTCCACATTGGGAATTGGACGTCTGATCTATCAGCTCCCGATTCCACTGTGCAAGATGTTTATCAAAGAGATTTTTGATGGCAAATCACCGGATGACTTTGATGAGGAGACACTTACCACGATCAACAAGTTCTTTGAGAACAGCCTGAACGTTTCCGAGACATCCCGCCAGTTGTACATCCACAGAAATACACTGGTATATCGTCTGGATAAGCTGCAGAAGTACACAGGACTGGATCTTCGTGTGTTTGAAGATGCCATTACATTTAAGATTGCGTTGATGGTTGTAAAATACATGAAATATATGGAGTCATTGGATTACTAGAATTTAGGAGGAAGCAATGATTAAGTTGGAACATGTCAGTAAGTCATATACGGCAGGGATCCCTGCATTAAATGACGTGAGTCTTGACATTGAAGAAGGCGAATTCGTATTCATTGTTGGTGACAGTGGTTCGGGAAAATCGACACTGATCAAGCTTTTTACTGAAAGAACTGGAACCAACAGAGGGTACGATCACGATAAACAATAAGAAACTGAACAAAATCAAAAGAAGGCAAATCCCGAAATTCCGTCGTAATATCGGCGTTGTATTTCAGGATTTCCGCTTGTTAAAAGATAGAAACATTTATGATAATGTTGCATTTGCCCAGAAAGTTATCGGAGAGTCAAACCGCAGCATTAAGAAGAATGTTCCATCCATGCTGTCTATGGTAGGACTTGCTTTGCAAAGTACCGCTCTTATCCGAGGCAGTTGTCCGGCGGCGAGCAGCAGCGTGTTGCGATCGCAAGAGCGCTTATCAATGAGCCGAAGATCTTACTGGCGGACGAGCCGACCGGTAACCTGGATAATCATAATGCATGGGAGATCATGAAACTTCTGGAAGAGATCAATAGTCGCGGAACTACGGTTGTAGTTGTAACACATAACCTTGAGATTGTGAAAGCAATGAACAAGCGTGTCATCACTATGAAGAAAGGCGTTGTCGTTGAGGACAGCGAGGGTGATTATAGCGATGAGGATTAGTACATTTTTTTACACGATAAAGCAGGGACTGAAGAATATCTGGAAGAATAAAATGTTCTCACTTGCGTCGATCGCAACGATGACCGCATGTATCTTTTTATTCGGTCTGTTCTATACGATTGTGACAAATTTCCAGTCTATGGTGAAGGATGCAGAGTCCGGCGTTGCTGTAACAGTCTTTTTTGACGAGGGAATCTCACAGGATAAGATTGATGAGATGGGGATCTGATCCGTGCAAGGGCAGAGGTATCAAATCTGGAATTTGTTTCAGCGGATGATGCATGGGACAGCTTCAAGCAGACTTACTTTGAAGGAAACGAAGCAGCAGCGGAGAGTTTTGCCGGGGATAACCCACTGGCAAATGACGCCAGCTATTCCATTTATATGAATGACATTTCCATGCAGCAGACGTTAGTGACCTATTTACAGTCAGTGGACGGTATCCGGGAAGTAAAACAGTCAGCAGTTGTAGCGAATACGCTGACCGATTTTAATAAATTGATTGGATATGTCTCCGCAGGAATTATTATTATCCTGCTGGGGTTGCAGTCTTTTGATCAGTAATACCATCACCGTTGGTATTTCTGTGCGAAGAGAAGAGATTGGTATTATGAAACTGATCGGTGCTACCGATTATTTTGTGCGTGCACCATTTTGGTAGAAGGAATTGTGATCGGACTGATCGGAGCAGCGATTCCGCTTGGCATCCTGTATGTCCTTTATGGACGGATCATTGATTACATCGGGGAGAAGTTCAGTTTTATCAGCAATATGATGAAATTTTTACCGGTAGATGAGGTGTTCCATACACTGGTTCCGGTAGCATTGATACTCGGTGTCGGCATTGGTTTTATTGGCAGCCGCATCACAATCAGAAAGCATTTGAAAGTATAATTTTATGAAGAAAAGAAACATTTTACGCCGCATTCTGGCGGTGGTACTTGTTCTCACGATGGCAACAGGGCTGACGGCACAGGCAAAAGGAGATGCATCATCAACGTCGCTCAAGGAAGCACAGAAAGAAAAAGCCGCATTGGAAAAGCAGTTAAAAAGCTGCGAAAGAGCTGATCAATGATCTGAAGGATTCCAAAGGTGATGTAGAGGACAAAGTTCAGGAACTGAACAATGAACTTGTGGATATCTCATCGAAGATCACTTCACTGGAAAATCAGCTTGCGGACAAAAGCACAGAGATTGCAGATGCCGAGGCAGAATTAGCACAGGCAGAAGCAGATAAACAAAAACAGTATGACGATATGAAAACCCGTATCCAGTATATGTATGAAAACAGCCAGACAACGTATCTGGAGCAGCTTCTGGAATCGAACAGCGTGGCAGAGTTTCTGAATACGGCAGAGTATATCGCAGAGATCCAGAAGTATGACAGGCAAAAAGCTGGATGAGTACACGGAGAATATTGAATATATCACCGTGGCGAAAGAACAGCTTGAACAGGATTACGCTGATCTGGAAAATATGAAAGCGAATGTGGAGAGCCAGAAGCAGTCTGTTAGCAGCACTGATGAGCCAGAAGGAGACAGAGCTTGCAGGCATCACAAGTAATATTTCGGATGCGCAGGAGGATGCAAAGTATTTTGAGGCAGAGATACAGGCGCAGAACGAATTGATAGCGGAGATCAAGCGGATCGAGGCTGAGAAAGCGGCAGCGGCAGCCAAAGCGGCTGCAGAGGGAAAAGAGGTAGCAGACAATCCTTATACAGGTGGAGCTTTCACATGGCCGTGTCCGTCAAGTACGAGGATCACCAGTGATTACGGAACGAGGGTTTCACCGACTTCGGGAGCGTCTTCAAACCATAAAGGAATTGATATCGGTGCCTCAGCAGGTGCGGCGATCGTTGCAGCGGCAAACGGTACCGTAAAGGCGGCAAATTACAGCAGTGCAGCCGGAAACTACGTGATGATCGATCATGGCGGCGGACTTTATACCGTTTATATGCATTGTTCCTCACTTGCAGTTTCGGAAGGAACAGCAGTTTCCGCAGGTCAGACGATCGCCTACGTTGGAAGTACAGGTATTTCTACTGGAAATCATTTACATTTTGGTGTATCATTAAACGGAAGTTATGTCAGTCCGTGGAGTTATCTCAAGGGCTGATAAGCGTTCCGGGAATCAGGCAGATAAAGTATATAAAAAGAGGTTGCCACACGAAAGCCGGAAATCGGAAACGGCATTTTGTGTACAATCTCTTTTTTTCTGTTTTGTAAAGGTTATGGAAAATAAAACCGGCACCTCGGCATTTTTCTCAATTGCTATGAAAGTGGAGGTGCGGTTATGCATATGTTTACATGGAAAGGATGCAGCAAAAATGTTTTGAAATTGCTGCGAAAGGAAATTTATGGATCAGCAGAATTATGAACTGGATCAAACTGGAGCGGAAGAGACTCCAAAGAAGAAAAAAGGAAGCACAGTCAAAGGAATCGTGATCGGTGTGATCGGAACACTTCTGATAAGCTGGACGGGAATCAATGTGGCATGTCTGGCAACAAATTCACAGATCCTGATCACGAACAAGGAAAGTGCAGATGACGGAGAGGGCGCAGTGCTCGACGCAGATACGGTCAGCAAGATCAATGAACTGACTGCATACACAAAGCTCTATTATTATGATGACATTGAAAATGAGAAACTGCAGGATGGACTGTATACAGGTCTGATCGATGGATTGGGAGATAAATATTCTGTTTACTATAATGCAGAAGATTATCAGGCGCTTCAGATATCTACGACAGGCCAGTACTATGGAATCGGTGCAGGGTTAAGCCAGGATAAGGATACCATGGTGGTAACAGTCAACAAGGTTTATGAGGGAACTCCTTCTGAGTCAGCAGGATTGTTGAAAGATGACGTGATCGTTTCCGTGGACGGAACAGAGGCTGCTTCCATGGAACTTTCGGAACTGGTAAAACTGATTCGTGGAGAGAAGGGAACGACTGTCCATCTGGAGATTTACCGTCCGTCTACCGAGGAAAATATTTCCTTTGATGTAGAAAGACAGGACATTACATTGCCAAGTGTGTCCCACAAGATGTTCGAGGATGGTATCGGATATGTACATATTGATTCCTTTGAGACAGAGACGCAACACAATTTGAGGAGGCAGTAAAAGATCTTGAAGATCAGGGAATGAAAGCACTGATCATTGATGTGAGATATAATCCCGGTGGTATGGTGACCGCAGTTGTCCAGATTCTGGATGATATTCTGCCGGAGGGAACAGTTGTGTATACAGAAGATAAAAACGGAAACCGTCAGGATTACACTTCCGGCGGGGATACGTATCTGGACTACCGCTTGCGGTACTGATCAATGGGGAGAGCGCCAGTGCATCCGAGATTTTGGCAGGTGCGATCAAAGATTATCAGTATGGCACACTGATCGGAACGACAACCGTTTGGAAAAGGAATTGTGCAGACAATCTTCCCGTTGGAGGATGGGGACGCAGTGAAGCTTACGACTGCCAAATATTTTACTCCGAACGGAAATTATATTCACGGTGTCGGAATTGAGCCGGATATTGAACTGGAATACGAATATCTCGACAAAGATGCAACTTCTTATGACGAGGCATATGATAACCAGATTCAGAAGGCGATAGAGGTTTTAAAGGATAAAATCCAGTAAATAACAGGAGAATAGCATGAAAAAACAACTTTATCGGATCGTTACAGGGATATTGGCAGTAGCATGGATGTGTCTGATTTTTTCTTTTTCCAATCAGCCTGCGACGGAATCGAGTAAAGTGAGTGGCGGATTGTGTCATCGTCTGGTGGAGCGTGTCAATGATACGCTCCATCTGGATATGACCGAAAAACAGCAGCTGGCCATGGCAGAAAAAATCGAATATCCGGTAAGAAAAGCAGCCCATATGACAGAGTATGCCATATTAGGTCTGCTTTCTTTTGCATTTTACCGCGGAATCCTGAAAAAAGGAAAAGCGACAGTTTCTTGCGGGCGCTGCTCACGGCGGCAGTTTATGCGGCTACAGATGAGTTTCATCAGTATTTTATACCGGGAAGGTCGGCAGAGGTGATGGATGTGTGCATTGACACGCTCGGCGCGTCGATCGGACTTTGCAATTCTTTTTTACCTTAAAAGTAGTGCGAAAACATTGCCAAAAATCAAAGCTTACTTTACAATAAAAAAATAACAGACAGATAAAAGAGTCTGTCAGATAAAAAATGAAAGAGGTGATACTGTGGTAGAACTTGATCAATTTAAAGTGACTCTGAATTCATACAGAGGACCGCTGCAGGAAGTGAGGGATTCACTTTGACCTGGCTGACAAAGAGCAGAAAATCCAGGAATTAGAGCGGGAAATGGAAGACGGCGATTTTTGGGATGATCCGGTCGTTTCCCAGAAAAAAATGAAAGAATTAAAGAGCATGAAGGATGATGTCGCAACTTATGAGAAGCTTGCAACACAGTTTGACGACATAGAGACACTCATCGAGATGGGGTATGAGGAGAATGATGCTTCCCTGATCCCGGAGATCGAGGAGATGTTGAGTGAATTTGTTACGACTTTCGACAATATCCGTATTAAGACACTGCTTTCCGGTGAATATGATGGGGATAATGCGATCCTGTCATTACATGCCGGAGCTGGTGGAACCGAGTCGTGTGACTGGGCACAGATGCTGTTCCGCATGTATTCCAAATGGGCAGACAGCAGGGGATATGAGCTGGTTGTCTTAGACTCGTTAGATGGAGATGAGGCAGGCATCAAGTCCATCACATTCCAGATCAATGGAGAGAATGCGTATGGATATCTGAAATCGGAAAAAGGCGTACACCGTCTGGTGCGAATTTCACCGTTTAACGCGGCGGGTAAGCGTCAGACTTCGTTTGTATCCTGCGATGTCATGCCGGATATCGAGGAAGATCTTGACGTTGAGATCAATGAAGATGACTTAAGAATTGATACTTACCGTTCCAGCGGAGCCGGTGGACAGCATATCAACAAGACTTCCTCTGCGATCCGGATCACGCACCTTCCGACCGGAATTGTCGTGCAGTGCCAGAATGAGCGCTCCCAGCACCAGAACAAGGATAAGGCAATGCAGATGTTAAAGGCAAAACTGTATCTGTTGAAGGAACAGGAAAATGCAGAGAAGGCAGCCGGTATCCGCGGTGAGGTCACAGAGATCGGCTGGGGTAACCAGATCAGATCCTATGTCATGCAGCCATATACGATGGTCAAAGATCATCGTACAGGTGTGGAAACCGGAAATGTGGACAGCGTAATGGATGGAAAAATAGATTTATTTATCAACGGATACTTAAAGTGGTTATCTTTGGGATGTCCGAAGGGATTAGGTGGCGACGATGAATAACTGGATTCCGGTGATCGTCATACTGGCGGTGCTCGCAGGTGGCGGTTATTATGCATACCGGAAAATCAAAAGAAAAGTAGAGGATGTTTCCCAGGCTTTATTCGGGACAGATTCATTGGTGGAGGGATGGAATAAGCAGGCAGATGAGCTTGCAGCCACCCCGAAATCCGTGTCCGGGATGACGCGGATCTTTGAACCGCAGATCCAGAGGGATTTTCCGGATTTTAATCTGGTGCAGTTTAAGAATAAGGCTGAGAATATGCTGGTTTCCGCTTTGCAGGCAATTGATTCCGGGAATGTTTCGCTGATCCGGGATGCTTCAGAGGAATTAAAAGCGCAGGTAGAAAATAGAATTGAAATGAACCGGTCGGAAGGAATCCGCGAAGTATACGAAAAGATCCGGATTCACCGGACGGAGATTTCCAACTATGAAAAAAAACAGGGAAAAATGTATCATTACATTTCAGAGTGCTGTGGAACATCTTCATTATAAAAAAGAAAGATGGAACAGTGGTTTCAGGGGATGAAAACCGATTGGAGCAGACAAAGTATAATGTTGAGGTCATGTATATTCAGGATGAGAAGATAGCAAAAATCGACAATGCTGTCGGAACAACCTGTCCGCATTGCGGTGCACCGGTCACCAATCTGGGGGCAATGTACTGCGAGTACTGCGGACTTGCGATCACACCGATCAATTTAAAAGTTTGGACGCTTCATCGTTTTTATGAAGTAGATTACAATCACGTATAGGAGGATATGTTATGGGAATTATTAAGGCAATTGGACAGGCGATCGGAGGAACACTTGCAGATCAGTGGTTAGAAGTCATCGAAGCAGATGACATGAGCGACAAAACCGTCTTTACAAGCGGTGTGCTGATCCGCAAAGGACAGAATACCAAGGGAACAGGCAACACAGTTTCCAATGGTTCGATCATCCATGTTTATGACAACCAGTTTATGATGCTTGTGGATGGAGGCAAGGTAGTCGATTACACGGCAGAACCGGGATATTACAAAGTAGATAACTCTTCCCTGCCATCATTGTTTAACGGACAGTTTGGAGATTCATTAAAGGATTCTTTTAACCGTATTAAATATGGCGGTCAGACACCAACTGCGCAGAAAGTATTCTTTATCAATCTGCAGGAAATTAAAGGGATCAAGTTTGGCACGAGAAATCCGATCAATTACTTTGATAATTTTTATAATGCCGAGCTTTTCTTAAGAGCGCATGGTACATATTCCGTTAAGATTACCAATCCACTCCAGTTCTATGCAGAAGTAATTCCGAGAAACGCAGACAGAGTGGAGATCGATGAGATCAACGAGCAGTATCTGTCAGAGTTCTTAGAGGCATTACAGTCCTCCATCAACCAGATGTCCGCAGACGGAACACGTATTTCCTATGTGACATCCAAAGCAAGAGAACTTGGAAAATATATGTCTACTACACTCGATGAAGAGTGGAACCAGACACGTGGTATGGAAATCCAGGCAGTCGGTATTGCAAGCGTTTCTTATGATGAGGAATCCCAGAAGCTCATCAACATGAGAAATGAAGGTGCAATGTTAGGTGGAGATGCAAGTGTGCTCCGTGGTATGGCTGTTAAGAATTTAACAGAAGGTGTGCGTGACGCAGGTTCCAATGCAGGCGGTGCGATGACAGGATTCATGGGCGTCGGCATGGGAATGCAGCAGTTTAACACTTCCATGGAAGGATTGAACGCCATGACAGCAGGCATGGCAGGAACACAGCCACAGGCAGCATCACCACAGCAGGCAGCAGCCCCGGCAAATAGCTGGACCTGTGAGTGCGGAGCATCAAATACCGGAAAGTTCTGCAGTGAGTGCGGAAAACCTGCACCGGCTCCGGTAAATAGCTGGACTTGTGAATGTGGAACCGTGAATACCGGAAAGTTCTGCAGTGAGTGTGGAAAACCTGCACCGGCAGCGGAGTGGACCTGTGAGTGTGGAACCGTCAACAAAGGTAAATTCTGCAGCAATTGCGGAAAGGCAAGGAGCTAACTATGGCAGTTATCAGTTTCAAGTGTCCAAACTGTGACGGAGAACTGATTTTTGACCCGGAAACACAGAAGTATAAATGCGAGTACTGTGGTTCAAAATTTACCCAGGCGGAATTGGATGCATTGCAGCCGGCAGAGTCTGAGGAAACGGATGCCGGTGCAGCGGATGGTTCTGATGAAGCAGAGCAGGAAACAACCGAGCAGCAGAGTCCGGACACAAAGAAAAAAGAAGGGGAGGACGGCGGCGCAGAGGCAGTCATTTATAACTGCCCTTCCTGTGGAGCAGAAATCGTGACAGATGCAACGACAGCAGCCACGTTCTGTTATTATTGTCACAATCCGGTCGTGCTCGGAAAACGGCTGGAAGGAAAGTATCTTCCAAATAAAGTCATTCCTTTTAAAATTTCCAAAAAGGAAGCGGAAAAACGTTTCTTAGAATATGTTGGAAAGAAAAAATTTGTTCCAAAGGCATTTTTTAATAAGAAACAGATCGAATGTCTGAGTGGTGTCTATTTCCCATATTGGATCTATGATGCAAAATTGCAGGGAAAACTGCAGGGCGAAGGCAAGAAAATCCGTGTGTGGAGAACCGGAGATACCGAGTACACAGAGACAAAGTTTTACCATGTGGAGCGTGAGGGTGAGGTTAATCTGAAGAATCTTGCAGAGAACGCACTGCAAAAAGGCAAATGTGCAGCTTGTGAAAGGGGTACTGCCGTATCAGTTCAATGAGATGAAAGATTTTAATATGGGATATCTTTCCGGTTTCATGGCAGAGAAACGTGACATCGAGCAGAAAGCAGTGGAAGGAAATATGCAGGCTACGATGAAAAACTCAGCGGAAAAACTCATGCGGGAATCTGTTCAGGGATACAATGCGTTATCGGTCAACTCATTCGGGGTGATCCCTGAAGAAGGAGGACTGGTCTTATGCGTTGCTTCCGGTCTGGACTGTTACCTATAAGGGGAAAGATGGAAAAATCTACTATTATTCCATGAACGGGCAGACAGGAAAAGTGTTCGGAGAACTTCCGGTAGACTACGGAAAAGTCACGCTGACGGGTATTATTTCGGCAGTCGTTGTCTTAATCATTGCATTGATCGGAGGGTATTTTTATGAGAGATAAATTAAGAAAAAGAATCGCTCTGTCCGCAGTAACTGCACTGACACTTTTTGTGGCTGTACCGGTCTATGCGGATACTTATGATGCGGTGTATGATGATGCAGCGTTACTTTCAGATGAGGAACAGCAGTCGCTTTCGGAAGAAATCACCAATCTGCAGGAGACCACATGCTGGGAGATTTTTGTCCTGACGACAGAGGATGCACAGGGAAAGACAGCGAGAGAGTATGCGGATGATTTTTATGACACGACAGCAACAGGCGATGATGGCGTGGTGTTCCTCATTGACATGGATAACAGAGAGGTTACGATATCGACTGCGGGAGAAGCCATTTACTATCTGAATGACGACAGGATCGATGATATTCTGGATAACTGTTATGATTATGTTGTGGATGGGGAATATGCTTCCTGCTTTTCTTCCATGTTAAGTGATGCAGAGTACTATTATGAGGTGGGAGTCCCATCTGACGCATATACCTATGATGAAGAAACAGGCGAGATCCATTATTACCATGTACTCACGTTGGGTGAAATTCTGTTTGCAGTTGTACTTGCAGCAGCTGTGTTTGCCGCTGTATTTTTTGGAATTACCGGAAAATACCGTCTGAAATTTGGCGGTGGATACCAGTATGATTACCATGCGTTCGGAAAAGTTAACCTGACCGGTCAGGAAGACCGTTTTGTCAACCAGATGGTGACGCATCGGAGGATCCAGACTGATAGTGGAAGCAGTGGGGGTGGCAGCAGCCATTCCGGCAGATCGACGGTACATACCAGCAGTTCTGGCAGAAGTCATGGAGGCGGAAGCCGCAAGTTCTAAATATCAGAAATTTGGTGAACAAGAAACAAAAAGATAGAAATGTTCTGGAAAAGAGGTTGCCTTGGCAGCCTCCTTTGTGTTATTATCTTCCTCATGAGGACAAATGTAAGTCCCAAACAAACAGAATAGATTCTATATACAAAAGAGAATCTGTTGAATCTGGCAACTAAGAGGTATTCATTTCCATGAAAGACAAAATGCAATATTATGTTTTGAAAGAGAAGGCAGTGCCGGAAGTACTGCTGAAAGTAGTGGAGGCAAAAAGGCTGATTGATTCCGGTAAGATCGCATCGGTGCAGGAGGCGACAGAGAGCGTTGGAATCAGCCGCAGTTCTTTTTACAAGTATAAGGATGATATTTTTCCTTTTCACGAGACAACAAAGGGAAAGACCATTACGATGGTCATTCAGATGGATGATGAGCCGGGGACTTTTGTCCGGGGTATTGAAAACGATTGCTGATTTTCATGCCAATATCCTTACCATTCATCAGAGTATTCCAATTAACGGAATCGCAACGCTGACGCTCAGTATTGATATTTTTACCGCAGACGGGGGATGTTGCAGAGATGGTCACAAAGATTGAGAGTGTGGGCGGCATTCAGTATGTGAAAATTCTGGCGAGAGAATAAAAACAGACTGGCAGAACAGAATAGTTTACATAATACAAAAACAGAAAGGCAGAATAAAAATGATAAAAGTAGCAATTATGGGTTTTGGAACGATCGGTTCCGGTGTGGCAGAGGTTTTAGACATCAATAAGAAGAGCATTGCAGCCCGCGTCGGCGATGAAGTGGAATTAAAGTATGTTCTGGATTTAAGAGATTTTGAGGGAGATCCGATCCAGGAGAAAATCGTACATGATTATAAAGTGATCGCAGAAGATCCGGAAGTAGCGATTGTAGTTGAGACAATGGGTGGCGTGGAGCCAGCGTATACTTTTGTAAAAAACAATGTTAGAGGCTGGAAAACATGTTACCACATCCAATAAGGCACTGGTAGCAGCCAAAGGAGCCGAGCTGATCGCACTTGCAACAAAGAAAAAAATGTCAATTTTATGTTTGAGGCGAGCGTTGGAGGCGGTATCCCGATCATCCGTCCGCTCAACTCCTCCCTGACCGCAGATGAGATCGAAGAGATCACCGGTATCGTAAACGGAACGACCAACTATATGATGACTGAGATGACAGAAAAGGGTGCTGATTTTAATGAAGTTTTAAAGGATGCGCAGGCAAAGGGGTATGCAGAGAAAGATCCTACTGCCGATGTGGAAGGTTATGATGCCTGCCGCAAGATTGCAATTTTAACTTCTTTAGTTTGCGGACAGCAGGTTGACTTTGAGGACATTCACACAGAGGGAATCACTAAAATCACACCGACGGATATCAAATACGCACAGGCGATGGGAACCGCAATCAAACTGCTCGCAACCAGCAAAAAAGGACCAAAAAGGTTACACAGCAATTGTTGCTCCATTTTTACTTCCGGCATCGCATCCGCTTTATGCAGTAAACGGTGTGTTCAATGCAATTTTCGTACATGGTAATGTGTTAGGTGACGCAATGTTTTACGGCAGCGGCGCAGGAAAGCTTCCAACAGCAAGTGCCGTTGTAGCAGATGTCGTTGAGATGGCAAAAATCTGGACAAAAATATTCCAATTGAGTGGAGTTCAAAGAAACTGGAACTCGTAGATTACAGGGAATGGGAGAACCGGTTCTTTATCCGCACAACAGCAGACAAAGCAGCCGTAGAAAGAGTATTTGGAACTGTTACGTATGTACAGGCAGAAGGCGTGACCGGAGAGCTTGGCTTTGTGACAGAGAAGATTTCTGAGAGCGACTGCGAGAAGAAGGAAGCAGAACTTGGAAATGTTTTACAGAAGATCCGTGCAGCGTAAAGATATAGAAATACAAATTTATTTGCATTTGGTGAACTGCAAGTGAATAAAAGAGAAATACAAATGGAAATTTCGCAAAATAAAGCGAAATTTCCATTTTTATGTTAGAATATCAACAGTATGAAAAAAGAATGGAGCAGAAACAGATGAAAAAATCGGAATTATCGGAGCCATGGAGCTTGAAGTAGAAACTTTAAAATCGAAAATGAATGTTGTAAAAACAACAAAAAAGCAAATATGGAATTTTTGAAGGAACATTAAACGGTGTCGAGGTTGTGATCGTGCGCAGTGGTATTGGAAAAGTAAACGCCGGTATCTGCACACAGATCCTTGCAGATTTATTTGACGTGACACATATCATCAATACCGGTATCGCAGGTTCTCTGGACGCACAGATCGATATCGGGGATATCGTTGTTTCCACAGATGTCCTTCAGCATGACATGGATGTGCGTGTATTTGGTTATCCGTTAGGCGAGATTCCACAGCTTGGAACTTTAAGTTTCCCGGCAGACGAGAGAATGGCATCCCTTGCCAAGAGCGTGTGCGAGAAAGTCAACACCGAAGTGAAAGTGTTCTCCGGCAGAATCGTAAGCGGCGACCAGTTTATCTGTGACAAAGAGGTAAAAAGACAAATTGTAGAGAACTTCCACCCACTCTGCACTGAGATGGAGGGGCTGCGATCGGACAGGCAGCATACTTAAATGAAATCCCATTCGTGATCCTCCGTGCGATCTCTGACAAGGCAGATAACTCTGCGGAGATGGATTATCCTACTTTTGAGAAAAAAGCGGCGGAGCATTGTGCGAAACTTGTGGAAGAGTTTATTGTAGAATTGTAGGATACGTACAATATGTATAGGTGCAGAACAGGGACAAATTTGGAGCTGCACAATCGATATTAGCAAAAAAATAAATAGGTTCACATAACTATAATAGAAAAGGACATGGATTTATGAGGTTATCTCATTTTCCATGTCCCTTTACTTTACAGAAAATTCTGTGCCTGCAAAGTAAAAAATATTTTATTTATTCTGATAATAGCAGAATAATGTAAAAAAATACTCGGAATAATATCGGAAATATACGGAATAATTCCGATAAATATTGCGGAAATAAGTATATATAGATATACTATATATATAAATAAGGTGGGGAAGTGCAAAATGATAAAAATGATTTCAGTAAAAGAAGCTGCAAGACAATGGAACATCACAGAGCGGAGAGTAGCGGAACTTTGCAGAAGTGGAAGAATCGAGGGAGCCATGAGGCAAGGACGCAACTGGCAGATTCCAGCAGATGCGTCTAAACCAGCAGATAAAAGAATACGCTCTGGTTCTTACCGGAAAAATCAGAGATCATCCTGCCTGCCTCTGCCAATCGGTGTGTCAGATTTCCGGCTGGCACAGGCGGAATATTACTATGTTGATAAGACGATGCTGATAAAAGATTTCATTGATGAACGTCCGATGGTAACACTTTTTACACGACCACGCAGATTTGGGAAAACGCTGAATATGGATATGCTGCGGACTTTTTTTGAAAAAACAGAGCAGGATACATCGGTATATTTTCAGGATAAGAAAATTTGGGCATGTGGTCAGAAATACCGGTCGTATCAGGGCAAATATCCGGTTATTTTCCTGACGTTTAAAGATGTGAAATTTAATACCTGGGAGGAGACATTTTCAGCAGTCAGGGATATTTTTGCAAAAGAGACGCAGAGACACGAAGAACTTCGGACGAGTGACCGGTGTGATGAATATGATGAGCGGAAATATGCAAGGCTAGCGGAGGGAAATGTGACGGAAGTAGAACTCTCAAGTGCATTGGCGGATCTTTCGGCAATGCTTCATAAACATTATGGAACCGCTCCGGTGATTATTATTGATGAGTATGATACGCCTATCCAGCAGGGATATATGAAAGGGTATTATGAAGAGATTATTCTTTTTATGAGAAATCTGTTCTCCGGAGGGTTTAAGGATAACAGACATCTGGCATTTGGTTTTCTTACAGGAATTTTGAGGGTGGCAAAAGAAAGTATTTTCAGTGGAATGAACAATCTGTCCATTAATTCGGTTTTAGACCATAAATACAGTGCTTATTTTGGCTTCAAACCGGATGAAGTGAGAGAGATGGCAGCATATTATGGAGCATCCGATAAATATGATGAAATTTGTGAATGGTATGATGGCTATCGATTTGGAAAAACAGAAATATTTAATCCGTGGTCAGTTGTGAACTATTTCAGCAATGAATGTGAACCGCGGGCATTCTGGATATCTACCGGAAGCAATGATGTGATCGGTGAGGTTCTGGCGGAGGCAGATGAGGAAATCTATCATCGTCTGGCATCCTTGGTAAATGGGGAAACGATTACGACTTATATCGATACCGGTGTAATCTATCCACAGATAAAAAAAGAATCCGTCAACGATTTACAGTTTCCTTTTGGTTACAGGATATCTGAAAGCAGTAAAAACAACCTTATCCTTCAATGGGGATTTTATGTGTGAGATTTCACTGCCAAACCGTGAGATAGCACTTGTGTATCACAAGGAAATCCTGCAGAAATTCGAAACTATGATTCCGCAGTCAACTGCAATTGCAGTACAGGAAGCAATTTTTTCAGGAGATAACAGAAAGTTGAAGACACAGATACAGACGTTGCTGATGGAATCGGCAAGCTCGTTTGATACAGCCGGAGAGAATTTTTATCATGGGTTTATGCTGGGACTTTGTGCATTGCTGGGAGGTTTTTTGTTACATCTAACAGGGAGTCTGGCGAAGGACGCTATGATATCCAGTTGAAACCGGTAAAGAAAGGTCTTCCGGGTATTATTATTGAATTGAAAGCAGAAAAAAATGGTACAGAAGAGAGCTTGAAACAGTTGTCAGAGACTGCGCTAAAACAGATTCAGGAAAACAATATGATACGGAACTGAGGACAGCAGGGGTAGAAGTGATTTATAAATATGGTGTGGCGTTCTGCGGAAAAAAGAGTGAAAATTGCAGTGGGATAATTTGACCAGTTAGGAAAGGAAAATGCAATCAAAGTAGTGAGAAAAGATTGAGAATTCATAGAAATGTGGATATTATTATAAAAAGCGGGGAGAGAAGAAAATGAAAAATTTTCTTTTCTCCCTGCCTTTTTATAATCAATCAAAGTGATATGGCAATATTCTGATTTGAGAAGAAAATCATTCAGACTCTCCCGGTGAAAAACGTGTCTGAAACGTAATATGCTGGTGCTGGTGCTCGTCACTAATCAGCCCAAGCAGTAAATCATAAATATAGCATGCCATTTCATCTCGTGGCTGGATAAAAGTAGAAATGGAAGGGATGCAATAGTGCATGGAAGGCATGCCGTCAAAGCTGATAATATGAACATCTTTTCCGGGAATCTTTCCTAGATCATGGATTGCACGGATTGCGGCAGGCGTTACGATATCTGAAATACTGCAGATGGCAGTGATTTCTGGGTGCATAGTAAGAACTTCTGTCAGCTCCCCGGTAAGCACGTTCGCACTGATAGCCGCTTTCTGCAAGATATTCCGTGGAAAGACCATGGGAAGACAGCGCATCTTCGTATGCCTGCCAGCGGAGGCGGTACACACTGGTATCGATCTTAGAAGAAATCAGCATACAGATATGGCTGTGGCCGTTTTTGATCAGGGATTCCATCTGCCAGTAAGCAGTCTCATAGTGGTTGACCTGGACGCTTGAGTAAGTTGTGGCGGTCATCATGTTATCTGGTGGTAGGACAGTATTGACGAAGATAACAGGGCAGTTGAGTGCGGCAAAGGAATCGGCAGGGACATCTTCAAAGTTTCCACCGAAGTAAATAAGACCTGTAAGCTGGTGTCGGTCGATATAAGTTAATAATTCCTGAAATTTTTCATTTTTATTTTGTGAAAAATAATTATCCTGAAAGGATAAAACAGTATAGTCGGCGTTGTGAAAGCGCACGGAAAGCAGGTTCTGCATTGTCTCGGAAACCCAGTTGTAAACATTTTCCGAGACAAGTCCAATACGTGGTGTAACAGCCTGTTTGAACTTTCTGCCGCCGTTTTTTGTGGTGTACTGGTTCTCTTTTATGATCTGTAGTACGTGTTGTCTTGTAGCTTCGCTGATATCGGGATAATTGTTTAAAACTTTGGAAACAGTTCCCGGTGTCACGTTCGCCAATCTGGCAATATCTCTGATATTCATGAATGTTCCTCGTCGTGTGATTTTGTGCAAAGTGCAGATGGAACGTCAGATGTATCAAAGAGACTACTTATCGGATGGATTCCAAGTGCATATAAATTTTGATATGCTTTTTCAATTGCTACATCCCAGACCTGTGATGGATTGTGGCAGTCCGAACCAACGATCACGCGGGCACCGCTGCTTTGACCATTTCCCAGAAAGCAGGGTGCGGATACTGATATCTGGTTCCGTCTGGATAAAACTTTTTTTCGCGCCGGAAGCCGTTGGCATTGTATTCTAACACTGTGCCGGTAGTGACAGCCGTATCAATGATAATGTCAGCCGCTTTTTTACAGTTGTCATCCCAGACAAAATTATCAGCCATATAAATATCAGGATGTGCGACTGCCAAAAATAGTCCGGTTTTCATTCCGTCAGCAACATTTTGTGCGTAGACAGGAAATTCGTCTGTAGAAAGTGCATCGGTATAATTCGTGGTTTTTCCAGATGCATTTTTATAGAAATGTTCTCCCATAAGCAGATAATCCATCCCGGAACGGGTGAGAAGTGCTTCATAGTAATCCCGGTATTCTGGGAGATATTCGATTTCTAATCCTTTCCATAAAATTATATCAGTCCGGTATTGTACCGTCAATGCATTTATATCCTCGATATATTCAGATAATTCACAGTAAGGCATTCTCATTCCAAAATCATAATCGGGAAATGGGGCGTGGTCGGAAAAACCGAGCTGTGTAACACCGGCAGACAGTGCAGACTGGACATAATCGGCTGCAATCCCGTCTGCGTGGCGGCAACGGTTGGTGTGTGTGTGAAAATTTATTTTTTTCATAAATATGAAAACTCCCTTCTGGCGAAACAGAGTGTTTTACAAAATGTTTCTTAAATGTTTCGCAGAAAATATCATAACATTGTACAAAGAAAAACGCAATAAGAAAAATAATATGTACAAAATGAATTATATATTGACATGATATCTCAAAATGCTATGATTCATAGCGAAACAAAACGAAAATATTTCGGAAACGAAAAACAGGAGGAAAAGGTATGAAACGTAAAGTATTAAGTGTAATGTTATGTGCAGCTATGGTAGTATCCATGACCGCATGCGGAGGAAGTGATGCAAAAGAGAACACTGCATCAGCAAATGCATCTGTTTCTGAAACAGAACAGGGTGAAGCAACCGAGCAGGATGCACAGGAGGAAGAACCGATCACCTGTACACTGACCGTATGGTCACCGTCAGAGGATCAGGATCCGGAATATGGACAGTGGTTAAATACCATGTGTGACCAGTTTAATGAACTGCATCCAAACTGGGATATTACATTTAACTATGGTGTTTGCACAGAATCTGATGCAAAGAAATTAGTTCCACAGGATATTGATGCGGCAGCAGATGTATTCATTTATTCTTCTACCGGTCTGGAAAATCTCTGTCAGGCAAACAGTCTGACCGAGTTTGGCGGAAAGTATCTTGATACGATTCGTGAGAACTACTCCAGCGTCTTAGCAGACAGCTTAACTTATGATGACGGTGTTTACGGCGTGCCAATGACAACAAACACTTACTTTATGTATTACGATAAGAGTGTATTTTCAGAAGATGATATCAAATCTTTAGATACAATGTTAGAAAAAGGAAAAGTAGCGATTCCACTGAACAATGGTTTCTATCTGGCTTCCTTTCTATCTTGGAGCAGGAGCAACTTTCTTCGGAGAAGAAGGTAACGAGCGTGAAGCAGGAATTGTACTTGATAACGATGAAACGCTTGCAATGACCAATGCACTGATCGATATGGTACAGAATGAGAATTTAGTTGTTTCTTCCCCGGAAGATGCGATTGCCATGATGCGTGAGGGGAATGTCAATGCATATTTCTGCGGAACCTGGCAGGCAAAGACAGACAGAAGAAATCTTAGGCGATAACTTTGGCGTTGCTCCGCTTCCTTCCATGACAGTTGACGGAGAAGAAGTACAGTTAAAACCGTTTACTTCATCCAAAGCAATCGGTGTTAAATCCACAACTGCTTATCCGCAGGTTGCGATTGAGCTTGCAATGTACCTTGGTGGCTATGACAGCCAGAAATTACATTATGAAACCCGTGGATATGTTCCATGCTATAAAGGGCTTGTAAACGATACAGAGATCCAGAAAGATGCCGTTGTAGCAGTAGATTCCTGGACAGTCGAAAACATTGCCGTGCCACGTGCGAACTACACAGAGATGTCTTATTTCTGGACAGCGGCAGAAAGCTTTGGTAATGAATTAAGAGACGGCATTATGACACATGAAAATGCAGCGGAGAAATTAAAAACATTAGAGGAAAGTCCAATACATCCGGTGTAAATTAATGTTCCGAAATATATCTATGAAATAAGAGCGGGGTTGCAAAAGGATGAAAAGCAGAAAAAAAGAAAAAAGAGTTTTATACAGAATATACTGCCTGGAACGCATTAAAGAACGGTTCTTTCATCGTGCGTCTTTCGGCTATTGTTTTTGGGCTGGGCTGTCTGGTACACAAACAGATCGCAAAAGGGATTCTCTATCTGACATCGGAAATTTTACTGATCGTTTATATGGTGCAGACAGGATTTTTACAATTTAAGTAAATTCAGGACGTTGGGAGATGTAGAACAGCAGAAAGTATGGAATGAAGCGAAAAGTTTATATGAATATGTGGATGGAGATCGTTCCCTTATCATTTTATTGTATGGTATCGTCACACTATCCCTGATTCTGGTATTTTTCCTGATAGCCAAAAAGTTCTTTAAAACAGGCATATCGTCTGGAATGTCAGTCGAAAAGGGAGAACAGATCCTGACGTTAAAGCAGGAGTTAAAAGAATTATTAAATGGTAATCTGCATATCACACTACTGACTTTTCCAGTACTTGGCGTACTGATGTTTACAATCCTGCCACTTGTCTTTATGATTAGTATGGCATTTACGAATTACAGTGTGGAAGGAAATAAGCTGGTTTTATTTGACTGGGTCGGACTTGAAAACTTCCGAAAAATATTTGATTTTGGTGACAGCCTTGGACAAACATTCTGGTCAGTTTTGGATGGACAATGGTGTGGGCAGTCGTTGCGACTTTTTCTAATTATATTCTGGGAATGCTCCTAGCACTGTTTATCAACTGGAAAGAGATTCGTGCAAAGAAAATGTGGAGGTTCTGCTTTGCCCTTACGGTTGCAATCCCGCATTTTGTCACATTGCTGATCATTAAGTCCATGCTTCAGCCGGAAGGCGCTGTGAATATCTTGCTTCGTAATCTCGGACTGATCGGAGCAACACAGTCACTGCCGTTCTTTACGGACGCAACTTGGGCGAGAGTCGTTGTCATTTTAATCAATATCTGGGTTGGTGTTCCGTATACACTGCTTCAGGTGACGGGTATTCTGCAGAATATCCCGACAGAATTGTATGAAGCTGCCAGAGTGGACGGGGCAGGTCCTATTGTGACTTTTATGAAAATAACACTGCCATACATGCTCTTTGTCACAACACCATATCTGATTACGACCTTTACGGGAAATGTAAATAACTTCAACGTTATTTTCCTGACGACAGAAGGTCTGCCAAGATCGGTAGGTTCTACGGCAGGAAAGACGGATCTGTTGATCACATGGCTGTATAAACTGACAATCGAAAATCAGTATTTTGATGTAGGGGCAGTCGTTGGTATTATGACATTTGTAACATTGACGATTGTGTCGCTTGTAACATTTACATTTAGCGGTTCAAACAGGAATGAGGAGGCGTTTCGATGAAAGGGACATTTCACAGATATTCAACTGGCAAGAAAATAAAAGTCATTTTAGCCCATGCATTTCTTGCTGTTCTGGCAGTCGTCTGGCTTTTGCCTGTATTATGGGTTATTTTGACAAGTTTTCGCGGAACAAAGGGATCTTACAGTTCCACCTTTTTCCCGACGCGTTATACACTGGATAACTATATAAAATTATTTACCGATTTTTCCGTATTTAATTTTCCCAAGATGGTATGGAATACATTTATCATAGCATCGGTAAGCTGTATCATATCCACATTTTTTGTGATTTCGGTGGCATATACTCTTTCAAGACTGCGGTTCCGTGCAAGGAAACCGTTAATGAATGCAGCTATGATTATCCATCTGTTTCCGGGATTTATGTCGATGATCGCGGTATATTACATTATTAAAATGCTTGGCTGGAGTGACGGACCAATGCTGCGTGTGGCAATGATTGCAGTGTATGCGGGAGGCGCAGGCTGCGGTTATCATATAGCTAAAGGATTTTTTTTGATACGATATCCATGTCGCTTGATGAGGCGGCACTATTAGACGGAGCAAGCAAATGGCAGGTCCTGACACAGATCATTATGCCTTTGAGTAAACCAGTTGTTGTATACACGATGCTGACTTCTTTTGCAGGACCATTCAAAGACTTTATGCTCGCAAAGGTATTGTGTGGTGCAAATCAGGAGTATTACACAGTTGCAGTCGGCTTGTACCAGATGTTAGATGTGGAATATATTGATCAGTGGTTCTGTAGCTTTGCAGCAGGTGCGGTTATTATCTCCATACCGGTAGCAATTTTATTCTTATGTACGCAGAAGTATTATGTAGAAGGTGTCAGCGGAGCAGTAAAAGGCTGATGTCAGACAGAAAGGAATGACCGGCATTGGAAAATCTGACAATCGCGGAAATACTTATCCGCATGATTCTTGGGATACTGTTTTCTGGAATCCTTGGATATGAGAGGGAGCAAAAAGGGCGTCCAGCAGGATTTCGTACTTATATTGTAGTATGTATGGGAGCGGAGATTGCAATGATGACCGGAATTTACCTCAAAATATATATGGGAGATCCAGATTCAAGTAGAATTGCAGCGCAGGTCATCAGTGGTATCAGTTTTCTTGGTGCAGGAACTATTCTAGTGACAAAGCAGAATCAGGTAAAAGGACTGACGACTGCAGCTGGACTTTGGGCAGGTGCTTGTCTGGGACTTGCGTTGGGAGCCGGATTTTATCCTGGAGCAATAGTGGGCTTTTTCACACTCTGGTGTGCAATGCGCATTCTGCATTCAGTTGATAAATTGCTGAGCCGGACAGTGAAAGTGTTTTCTATTTATGTAGAATTTGCGGGAATTCGGGAATTAAGCAAATTTTTATCTTATGGAAGAGAAGTTTCATGTATCATAGATGAGATTCAGGTAACAAAGCAGAAAGACTCAGATGGTAAAAAGGTAGTGGCGGCAACCATGACGTTACACTTTGCCAGAGCGGTTTCACATGAACAGATCATTGAGGAGTTTGGAAAACAGGAGGGAGTTCTGTTTATTCTAGAAGTATAAAAGATAGTTCACTGCCCCGGGCTGAAATCAGTTACAAGGTATCTGATTTCAGCCCGGAGTGTTGGCGTGTTCTCAACGTTTATGTGTTAGGGTGTACTCAAAATAAAATACTTGTTATAATCGAGCTAGAAAACTTATCAAAGATGGCAGTTATGGAATAGAAAACATAGCTGCAAAATCTCTGGAAAGGAACAGAATAAAATTTGCAAAATTACGATCATTTAGGGCAGGTATTTAAAAATCTGCGCACAAACAGACACATCTCCCTCAAACAGATTTCAAATGAGCGGGTTTCCGCAGCTCAGATTTCGCGGTTTGAGCGAGGGGAATCCGACATCTCACTGGAAAAATTCCTGATCGCACTTTCAAACATGCATATTGAAGTCAGCGAATTTATGGATGCGGTGAACAACTATCAGCGCATGGAACAGATCCGTTTTATGAGTGCCTTAATTCCACTGGAATATGAGCGGAATATCGCGGGATTCCAGAAAATGCAGGCGGAAGAGGCGTGGGAGTTTTCAGAACATCCGGATATTTACCGCCATCACCTAAATGTGATCCTGCTTCAGAGCTTTATCTGCAAATGCGATGCAACGGTTCCATTTCCGGAAGAGTACATTGACGAGGTGACCGATTATCTGTTTACGACGGAAGAATGGAATATGTATGAATTAATTTTAATCGGTAATCTATATCTGTTCATTGATATTCCACTGCTACACAGAATGGGGCAGGAGATTTTGAAAAGAAAAGATTATTATTGGGAGATTGGTTCACACAAAAATCTTGTCACGATCACACTTTTAAATATCTGGGAAACCTGTCTGCACAGGGATGCGCTTACAGTTGCTTTATTTTACATGGAAAAAATAGAGCCTTTATTAAATGATGAAACGGATCTTTATAAGAGGACGATCTACCTTTTTTTTGTCAGGACTTCTACACTACAAGCAAGGAGAAAAACAATCTGGGATTGAGGAAATGAAAAACGCGATCCAGATCTTTGAATGGGTTGGAAGTGAAAATCTGGCAAATAATTATAAAAAAGATTTTGAGCGTTTTGTCCGTTAAAAATTGCATATATGCAAAAATGAAAAGCCTCTGCCTGAAATTAGTTACAATGTATCTAAATTCAGACGGAGGTTTTATTTATGAAGAAAAAACGAGACAAAGTTATTGGCGAGCAGGGCAGTAAACAAGATTGGAAATGTAATGTATGACTATGGAAACAGCACATGGATTGCAGGATTGGGAAGTATCGGACAAAAAATACATGGGATACTATCAATTAGCTGAAAACGTGATTTCCTTATTTTTAAATCCAATCGGAGGGGCGGTTGCAGACCGTTTTAAGCGAAGACAAATACTGCTTGTAACGGATTTTATCGGTGGACTCATGTGTGCCGTACTTGCGTTTATCGGAAACGATAATATCATGCTTTATGGATTAATCGCTGTGAAGGCTGCACTTGCGATCATGAGCGCATTTTCAGGAACATCGTTTCGTTCCTACGTGGTGACGGTCGTAGCGGAGGACCGGCTGGTAGCTTTTTAATTCACGGCTGGAAGTGATCTCTCAGATTGTGAGCATTTCTTCCCCGCTGTTTGCATTTTTATTTGTGGATAGATTTGGCTTAAAACCGACGTTAATTCTTGACAGTGTGACATTTTTCCTTTCTTTTATGCTTCTTTTTCGATTCGGGAGGAAGAAAAACATATTACAACAGAAAAAAGGAACACAAGCATCAAAAGTATTTTGCGGGACATCAAAGAGGGAATGATTTTTTATTGTAAAGGAAAAGGAGATTTTCTTTCTGCTGGTCATCGCTTCAATGGTAAACTTTTTCATCGCGGCGTTTAACTATCTGGCGCCATTTTCGAATCAGCTGTTCGTGCATCCATCCAGTTATGCGACACTTTTGACGATGGGAGCGGCTGGCTCAATCGCAGGCGCAGTTCTGGCAAACAAATTATTTAAAAATTCATACAACAGTATCCTGATCGCACTGGCACTCTGCGGTGTGGGACTGGCTGCGATCACAATTTTTGCAGTGCTTGGACTTCCGGCAGAGGTCATAGTAACCGGAAATCTGATTTTTGAGTTTTTCCTGACGATTTTTAATATTCATTTTTTTCAATGGTGCAGAAAAAAGTACCAAAACACATGCTGGGAAGAGTGTTCAGATCGATTTTTACGGTTGCGGTGATCTTCATGCCGATTTCAACTGCGATCATGACAGCACTTCCGTTTTCCATCAGCATCTATGCGTTTGCGGTGATCGGGGCGGGCATTCTGCTTGTGTCTGGAGGTGGATTTCTCTATAGTAAAAAAGTGCTAGACTAATGAAAAAAATACAAGATAAGAAAAATCGATTAGTTTACCAATCTTAGATAAAGTATTTAGCGCATAAATAGTCAATTTCTTTATTACTGAGTGTCGGAAAACAGAATCGATTTTACCAGTATGGGAAGAATAGAACTGTGCTTCAAAGTAAAATGAAATTTAATTGAAGTGATATTGAAGTTGACTTTGAAGTGACTTTGAAGTATATTTGAAGTACAGGGAGGTCAGGACAATGTATCTGGAAGAATTAATAGAAAATGTCGAACTGGAAAGTGATAAATTTGAATGTAAAAGCAGACTAAATAGAGAAGATGTAGTAGGATGGCTGAAAAGTATTGCCGGATTTGCCAATGCTTCCGGTGGAGATTTTTATATAGGTGTTGAAGATAAAACCAATAAACTGATCGGGTTTGACCAGACAGAGGCAGACAATGAACGCAATTATTTTAACAATCAGGTAAATGAGCATCTGTCACCAAGACCGCAGATGAAATTATCTTTTCTACGCTATATGATAAAGGAGAAAGAGAGTTTTATCATACAGGTGCATATTCCGGAATCAGCGGTAAAACCTGTTATTTTGAAATATAAAAATATCCCATCTATTTTTATGAGACGTGATGGATTTACCAATGGGGCAACCTATGAAGAAATTATTGAGATGAGTGTGAGGAGTAAAAACACACAATATGATATTCTCACATCGGATGAACTGTACAGGGCAGAGAATTTTACAATGCTTCAGGAATTTTATGCATCACATAATAATGGCAGAAAATTATCAGAGAAAGCATTGCAGTCGATGGGATTCTATGATAAGGACGGAATGCTTGCAAATGGTGCAGTACTTTTTGCAGATGATTATCAGGGAAAAAAAGACGGAGGTGCAGTGTTCTGTCTTTTCCGGTTTTAATAAAGGCAGTGAACGTATCATTACTATTAATCGTTACCATGGAAATATCATTGCGGTGCTCAATTATATGATGGAATTTGTAGAAAAACGGATGAACCATTCCATGATAAAGCTGGATGATACAAGGGAAAATATAGATGCATATCCGAAGCGGGCATTGTTTGAGGGTGTCATTAATGCAATCGCACATCGGGATTATTTTCTGGATGGCACACAGATTCAGGTAGACATGTTCAAAGACAGACTGGAAATTTCTTCTCCGGGAGGATTTTACCGGGGTGAGAAATTAGGAAAGACTTATGATCTGTCTGGCATAATTTCCAAAAGAAGAAATGAGCTGATCTCATCTGTTCTGGTAAGCTGTAATGTTATGGAAGCTGCGGGAACCGGGTTTGATAAGATAACAGAAGAATATCAGTATGCGGATGAGACACATCGCCCATATATATATGCTTCTTCGGATCATTTTACCTTAGTATTGCCGGATCTGACTTACATGGAGGGATAGAGAACAGTGGAATGCCGAATCTGGTGTTTACGCCAGTGCCGCATGGAACAGTTTATGATGCAAAAATATTGTCTTTTTGCTATTATCAGGCGCATAAAGTTTCGGAGATTGCAGAATATCTTGGTGTGAGCGATTCTACTTATTTCAGAAAACAGGTGTTGGAGAATCTGGCAGAAAATCAGTATTTGGAGAGAAGCAAGGTTTCGAGAGCAGTTTACTATAAGACAAATCCTAAGATGGTAAGAATTCAGTAAACAATGTCATTTAGTTAGCAATCAAGATATGCTTGACCTACTCTGGGATAGAGCATTGGTCATGCTCTTGCTGCCATAAACAAAATGGCATTGAAAGAGAGCCTGAAACAGTTGTCAGAGACTGCACTAAAACAGATTCAGGAAAAACAATATGATACAGAACTGAGGGCAGCCGGGGTAGAAGTGATTTATAAATATGGTGTGGCATTCTGCGGAAGAAGAGTGGAAGTTGCAGTGGGGTAATATAACCAGTGAGGAAAATTATGGAACATACAATGACAATCTGCTACTGTGAGGATGAATCTGCACAGGCGAAAGCTTTTGCGATAAAAATTGACCAGTGGGCGAAAAATAAGAATACGGCAGTTCGCACAGACCTGTTTGAGTGTGCGGAAGAATATCTGTTCAAAGCAGAGCAGAATGCCTATGACGTGATCTTTTCTTGATATTTCCATGAGAGGACAAAACGGCATGGAACTTGCCAGACAGATTCGTGAGAAAGAGAAGGATGTGATCCTTGTTTTTGTGACATCGGATGCAAGTTATGTGTTCGATGGATATGAAGTGGGTGCGTACCGTTATCTGATGAAGCCGGTGGATGAGGAAAAGCTGTGGGAGATTCTCGACTATGCCAGAACGCAGAAAGAGGTAGAGGAGGAGAATTACATCCGTGTTAATTGTGAAAAAGGACAGTAAACCAGTCTGTCCGCGTTAATCTCAAAGGATATAATTTATATCGAAGCTCATTGGAAGAACGGAGTGTGTTCTATGTAAACCTATTGAATGGAGAATAAAGGAAAGTCTCTGATTTTTTTTGTATACACTGTGGATTAAAAAAACTGCTTTTACGGAAGATATTAACGAATGAAATATCTTCAGGAGACTGTTTATTTTGAGCGGAATGGAAAAATCGATGATGTGGGAAACCATTTTCAGAAATTTTATCTTATAAGTTTTCAACATTAACTATCTACCGCAGTTAAAAAAATGAAGAACGAACGCGAAATGTGAAATATTGAAGAAAAAATTGTTGATCTTGACGGGATTGTATTAATCAACGAAGATTAATTGGAAAGATGTAGAAAAATATTTGTGTTCGAATTTTATGAGATAGCGGATACGAAGGATATTGTTTATATTGGAAATAGCAGTGTCATATACGCATTGCTTAAAGGGCGCGCAAAGCGCAAAGGCGAAGGCGAATGCAGCTCAGGGAATACCGGAAATGATTGAAATTGCATTTGATAAAAAAAGTATGAGGAAAATCGAAAAGAAAAACACACAAAAGATGCTAAATATGGTGGTATCGTTATGAAACCCGTTTTGCATTGCCAATTTTTAATGATGATGGAGTAATTGAGAAATATAACGTTTAGGCAATCATGTTGATACGGCATCAGAGATGATAAGATGTATTTATATGATGTGATAGAAATAAAAAAGAAACGAGCAAACTTTTCCAACTAAATGGTTGTTCAGTAAAAGAACCCATTTCTTATACAAAATAATACAAGAAGAAAGAGACTCTGTCAACCACATTTCAGGAAAATCATTCAATACAAAAACATATTTGAGGAAACAAACATTGGAAATCAAAAGATATTTTTCTGATTTTTCTTGCAGCTGCACTTTTGGCATCCGCCTCTATCCTGCTCCGCCTTCCTCATAAAAATCTACTATGAGAAGAGCACGGAAGCCTACCAGAACAAGCTTGTGAAGAATCAGATCGAAGAAGTGAATAATGTATATATGACTATGCGTGGCTGGCGGCATGATTATCACAACCATATGCAGTCGTTAAAAGCTTACCTTGCGATGGACGATATCAGCGAGGCGAGGGCGTACCTTGATAAGCTGGAGACAGATTTAGACGATATCAATCTCCTGTTTGATACCGGAAATATCGGTGTGGATGCAATACTGAATTCCAAAATCTCACTGGCAATCCATAATGGCATCCCGGTTGATTACAAGGCAACGGTTCCGAAAAAGGAACGACTGTGACAGACATAGACTTATGTGTTGTGATCGGAAATCTGATCGACAATGCTGTGGAATCGTGTGAGAAAGTACCAAAAGAGCAGCAGTTCATCCGTCTTTATATTGGACAGTTCAAAGAGCAGCTTTATATTTCCGTGAGCAATGCCACCAATGAGACCGTGCGTAAGCTGGATGAGGAGTATATTACGCACAAGCGGGGCAATCACGGGCATGGCTTGAAGCGGATTAATCTGATCGTAGAAAAATATGATGGCTTTATCAATCGGAAAAATGAGGCAGGGGTCTTTGTGACGGAGTCTTTGTGACGGAGATTATGCTGCCACTATAAATGCCACTCGTGCACGGATTTTTGCAATCCGTGCATTTTTTGTGCGTAAACATAAAAATCTGTGTTAATCTTATCCCAAGATGTTTGTAAAAACTGATTACAAACCTGAATTGGGAGCTTATACAATAAAACTTTCCAGTATTCTATTACACAAAATGCCGGGCGCAGCATATAGCATCAACACTTGAAATGATTACATTTAGGAGACGCAACATGTACAAAACAAAAAATACACCCTCTGGAGCAATTTCAGATTCGTTTTACTCCAGTATGGAAAGAAAAAAGAAGCTATATAAGAGATATGATAACCGGAATCATCCTGTCAGTGATCGTGCCGGTGATCGGTTCCATGTTAAGCGCACTGGTCGTTGGATTACTTGGAGAAAGCTTATCCGCAGTAACGGTGATTGCAGCAATTCTCTCTGCATTTGTGGGTTATGCACTTGTGAATGCAGCGGATACGTATATCAGACAAAAACATGTCTATCATCACATAGAGGTGCGTTCCCAGCTTTTTATGAGGCAGTTTACAAAAAAAATCTGTGAGATACCACAGGAGCAGTATGAAGACCCGGAACTGAAACTTTTGCGGGAGAAAGCATGTGACGCAGTCAGCTGTAATAATGCAGGAGTTGAGGGCTTGCTGCGTGCGGTCTCTGCATTTGGAACCGGAGTGCTTGGTCTGTTCGTTTATATGGTGATCGCAGGTTCCATTCATCCGGTGATCCTCTTGCTATTATTCGGGCTCTCCGTTATTGGTGCACTTTGTAACAGTCTGCCGGACTGGTATGAGAATAAAATCAGGGATGAGAATGCCAGGGATGAGATGACGATGCAGTATATCGACCGGCTTTCTGATGATGCTATAAGCGGTAAGGATATCCGTGTTTTTGGGTTGATAAAATGGATCATCGGGAAATATGGAATCGCGATTAAAAATACCAGAAGACGCAATGCGAAGAAGAATATTATCGCATTTGCCGGAAAATCGTTGGAAACCATTCTGACAGCTGGACGGGATCTGATCTGTTATCTGTATCTGATCAGCCAGTTGAAAAATGGGATGTCCCTGACGATGTTCGTATTCTATCTGGGAATCATCGGAGGTTTTTCTGCATGGTTTGCACAGGTAAGTGACAGTTTTGCGAAGATGAAATACTGTAGTGTCCATATCACAGATTTTCGGAATTTTCTGAATCTGGGCGAGGATGCGGGTGAGAAAAAGATTCCACAAAACCAGTTTAAGACAGTGAAAGTGGTGTTTGATCATGTGACCTTCTGCTATAAAGGTGCAGAAAAACCGGTGTTAAATGACATTTCTTTTTTCTTTAAAGAGTGGGGAACACAAGGCGTTAGTCGGATTAAATGGTGCCGGAAAGTCAACGCTTGTGAAATTAATATCAGGTCTGTATCTGCCAACAGAGGGAACGGTTTATGTCAATGGAATCGATACAAGGGAATTAGACCGGGAAGCTTATTACAGGCATGAGTCAGCTGTTTTTCAGGATACCTTTACTCTGGCCTATTCCGTGGCAGAAAATGTGGCACTTAACGAGCAGTGGGACGAGGAAAAAAAGTATGGGAATGTCTGGAAAAAGCAGGACTTTCCCAGAAAGTGAAAGCATTGCCGCAGGGGCTTTCTACCAATCTTGGAAAAGAATTAAGTCAGGATGGCGTGCGCCTTTCCGGTGGCGAGACGCAGAAGCTGCTTTTGGCAAGGGCATTATATCGTGATCCGTCCATAATCCTGCTGGACGAACCGACGGCAGCATTAGACGCACTGGCGGAGTCCGAAATTTATGAGATCTATAACCGGACATTGGCGGATATCACAGCGCTGTTTATTTCACACAGGCTTGCTTCCACACGCTTCTGCGAAGAAATATTGCTGTTGTCCGATGGAAGGATCGCAGAATGTGGAAGCCACGAGGAGCTGATGGAGCAAAAAGGAAAATACTACGAACTGTTTTTAGTCCAGAGCAAATATTATGGAGAAGGAGGTGCGGCAGATGTCGATTAAGGAGATGTGGAACTATCTGATTTTCCAGACGAAAGGATACAGACAGCTTGGTGCTGCAATCGTGGCTGGAGCGGTCTGCGGCGCAGGTATCTCTTATATCAACAGCATTCTCTATGCGAGGATCATTGACACCCTGCTGTTGGAACAATATACGACAGCGGTACATTATGTCTGGATCATGATATTAGCAGTTCTTGTCGTACGGCTGATTTACATAATGTGCAATCAGATATTTGAACAATACGCAAGCCCAAGCCGCGATGAGACCAAAAGACGGACAGCAGAGAAGGCATTTTCCATGGAGGTTGAGGAGATTGAAAAGAGGAAAATCAGATTGCCTTCGGAGAACCAGAGGGGAGTGAATGGTGCCGGTGATATTGAGGCGCAGTTGGACTCAATTTATAAATTTTTACAGAATGTGTCAAAGTTCTGTTTGCACTCGTGTTTCTTCTTATACTGATCGTGCAGTCGGCGCAGGGAGCGCATGTTGCAGTATGGAAAATAATCCTGATGACTGCTCTGTTAGCAGGGATGTTTGCATTTTCTTTCTGGGTAAATGTTCGTGTTTCGGAGCGCATTGGGAAAAAACAGGTGGAACTCAATCATGAAAATGAGCGTATCAATTTTTATATGGTTATCTGTTTAAAATCTTTACATCGGAGACGGCAGCGAAGGATATCAGGCTTTATGGAATGCAGGATTATCTTTGTGGAAAAAATGAGATATGTATCAATGCATCATCCTATTTTTTCAGAAGAAGGGATTTTCGAGGGGAAAAATCAGGCGAAGTTTTCATTTGTGGTACAGCTTCTTGCGGGGTATATCTACGTTTATGTGGCGGTTATGGCAATGTCCGGTGCGGTATCCGTCGGGGATGCTTATGTACTCGGGGCGATCATCACGATGATGACCGGTGTGCAGAAGATCCTGATGCAGTATAATCAGATCAATTACCGCAATGAGTATCTGAAAACTTACGAAGATTTTATCAAACGCCCGAACATGCATTATGACGGCACACTTCAATCGAGAAGCGGGATGATAACGAGTATGAATTATCCTTCCGCAATGTGTCATTCCGCTATCCGGGCACAGCAGATGATATTCTGAAAAATGTCAGTCTGGATTTTAAAATTGGGCAGAAAATGGCACTTGTCGGTATGAACGGAGCAGGAAAGACGACACTCATCAAGCTGCTTTTACGGCTTTATGAGCCAACCGAGGGAGAAATCTGCCTCAATGGAATCAATATTGAAAAAATATGATTATGAGGAATATCTACAGATTTTTTCCGTGGTGTTTCAGGAATTCAAGCTGTTCGCTTTTCCGCTGGCTGAAAATATCGCGCAGCAGGTGGGCAGGTGGATAAGAGGCGTTTGAAACAGGTGCTTACGAAGATCGGGCTGAACGAATTTGTGGAGGGGCTGCCGAAGAAAGAGTACACACTTTTGTATCAGGAAAATGGAGAGGGTGTCACACCATCCGGCGGTGAAGCACAGAAAGTGGTGATCGCAAGAGCGTTGTATAAAGACGCACCGTTTGTCATTTTAGATGAGCCGACCGCAGCTTTGGATCCGATTGCGGAAGCTGGAATCTATGAAAACTTCGATTCCCTTGTGGGAGAGAAAACAGCCGTTTACATTTCCCATCGCATGAGCAGCTGCAAATTCTGCGACCGGATCGTTGTGCTTGATCATGGGGAGATTGCGGAGGAAGGGACGCATGAGCAGCTTCTGGAACAGAACGGGATTTATGCGAAGCTTTATCAGACACAGGCGGAGTATTATGTGACGGCACAGGCGGGAGCATAATATTTACAAACAGATTATTTGACTATTTATGTTGACAGAAAGCATAAATAGTCAAATTTTTATTACTGGGGTACCGGAAAATAGGATTGATTTGCAGGGTATGGGAAGAATAGAACTGTACTTCAAAGTAAAATGAAATTTAATTGAAGTGACTTTGAAGAGGTGTTGGAGAACCCTGGCAGAAAATCAGTATCTGCACAATAAAAAATATATAAAAATTCTCAGTAAAACATTGCTTTTTATGCATATGTGCTATAATGATTCCATCAATGGAAGCAAAAGTTCAGACATAATTGAATAAATGAGTAGAAATCAGAGAGTGGAGATGATTCAAAGGAATACTGCTGTGGGGTGCAAAGCAGTATATTTTCGATGTGTCATCTCCCATTTTATGTCTGATTTATGGTGCAGTCAAATGGTAAAAAGTTCAAAAGAACAGGGAGCATTTTGCAGCAGAATTGAAAGGAGAAACAGGCATGGCAAAATATGTAATGGCATTAGATGCGGGAACAACAAGTAACCGTTGTATTTTATTCAATGAAAAAGGAGAGATCTGCTCGATGGCGCAGAAAGAGTTCCGTCAGTTTTTCCCGAATCCGGGCTGGGTGGAGCATGACGCAAATGAAATATGGTCATCGATGCTTGGTGTTTCGGTGGAGGCGATGAACATGATCGGAGCTGCGGCTTCCGATATTGCAGCAATCGGTATCACAAACCAGCGTGAGACTTCCATCGTGTGGAACAAAGAGACGGGAGAACCAATCTACAATGCGATCGTATGGCAGTGCCGCAGAACATCTGATATTGCGGATGGACTGAAGAAAAAAAGGACTGGAAGAAGTTTACCGGAAAAAGACAGGACTGATCATTGATGCATATTTTTCTGCGACGAAGATCAAATGGATTTTAGACAATGTAAAAGGTGCAAGAGAACTTGCAAATGAGGGCAAGCTATTATTCGGTACAGTAGAGACATGGCTGATCTGGAAGTTTACGAAGGGTGCAGTGCATGTGACGGATTATTCCAATGCTTCGAGAACCATGCTTTTTAACATCAATGATCTGTGCTGGGATAAGGAGATTTTACAGGAACTGGATATTCCTGAGAGCATGCTTCCGACACCGGTGCCGTCCAGCCAGATTTATGGTTACACCGATCCATCCTTCTTAGGGGATGAGATACCGATCGCAGGAGCGGCAGGTGACCAGCAGGCGGCACTTTTTGGACAGACCTGTTTCCATGCAGGAGAGGCAAAAACACATACGGAACCGGATGTTTCCTTTTAATGAATACCGGAGAGAAACCGGTGTTTTCCCGAAATGGTCTGGTGACGACTATTGCGTGGGGACTGGACGGAAAAGTAAACTATGCTCTGGAAGGCTCGATTTTCGTTGCAGGAGCGGCAATCCAGTGGCTTCGCGACAATATGAGGCTGATCGATTCCTCCGCAGACTCTGAGTACATGGCAAAAAAGTACATGGAACCCACGGCTGTTATGTGGTTCCGGCATTTACCGGACTGGGCGCACCGCATTGGGATCAGTATGCGAGAGGTACGATTGTTGGCATCACAAGAGGTACCAACAAAAACCATATCATCCGCGCCACGCTGGAATCCATCGATCTTCAGGTGTGTGATGTCATCGATGCAATGCGTGCAGACGCCGGTGTAGAATTGAAATCTTTGAAAGTGGATGGCGGGGCAAGCGCCAACAACTTCTTAATGCAGTTTCAGGCAGACATGATCAATGCACCGGTCAAGCGTCCAAGTTGTATTGAGACGACTGCGATGGGCGCCGCCTATCTTGCCGGACTTGCCGTTGGTTACTGGAAGAGCAAGGAAGATGTCATCAAAATCAGAGTATCGATCAGATATTCTCTCCACAGATGAGCGAGGAGGATCGTCAGGCAAAACGGAAAGGCTGGAACAAAGCGGTCAAATACGCTTACGGCTGGGCGAAAGACGAACCGGAAGAGGAAGAAGAATAAAATAATGTAGGAAGGAAATGCGTTGGAAAAAATTTTTCCTTCGGATTCCATGAAAAAGGTTGAAAATTACAACTACATATGATAAACTCATTACAATTTAAGCAAGGGAATGTTTCGATATCATTCCCTTGCTTACTATAGTTCATGTAGAGCAAAAGGAAAAACGGAAACGTTTTTTTTTTGGAAAAAAAGATGAAAGGACAGGGAAACAAATGAAAGCTTTTTTTGATACTCGAAGATGGGAATGTATTTACAGGAACAAGCATTGGTTCCACCAGAGAAGTCATCAGTGAGATCGTTTTTAACACTTCAATGACTGGTTATCTGGAGGTATTGACTGATCCTTCCTATGCGGGACAGGCAGTGGTTATGACATATCCATTAATTGGAAACTATGGAATCACACCGGATATGGAGTCAAGGAAGGCATGGCCGGATGGATATATCGTAAGAGAACTTTCCAGAATGCCCAGCAACTTCCGTTGTGAAGGAACCATACAGGATTTCCTGAAGGAATAGGATATCCCGGGTATTGCAGGGATTGACACCCGTGCATTGACCAGAATCCTTCGTGAGAAGGGAACCATGAACGGCATGATCACTACCGATGAAAACTATAATATAGAAGAAATTATTCCCAGATTAAAAGCATACACGACAGGAAATGTAGTAGACAAGGTAACCTGTAGAGAAAAACGAGTATTAAGCGGCGCAGGAAAACGTGTTGCACTCATGGATTTCGGCGCAAAAAACAATATTGCCCAGTCTTTAAATAAACGAGGCTGCGAAGTGACCATTTATCCGGCACACACCACAGCAGAAGAAATCTTAAGCACAAATCCGGACGGAATTATGTTAAGTAATGGACCTGGAGATCCAAAGGAATGTACCGATATTATCAAAGAGATCAGGAAACTGTACGAATCCGATACCCCTATTTTTGCGATCTGCTTAGGTCATCAGTTAATGGCGCTTGCAACCGGTGCCGACACCCACAAAATGAAATATGGACACCGTGGCGGTAACCACCCTGTCAAAGGATTTGAAAACAAACCGTGTATACATTTCATCCCAGAATCATGGATATGTTGTTGATACAGATACTTTGGATCCGAATATTGCAAAACCGGCATTTGTAAACGTCAACGACGGCACGAACGAAGGACTTGAGTATGTTGGAAAGAACATCTTCACTGTACAGTTCCACCCGGAAGCATGCCCTGGACCGCAGGACTCCGGTTATCTGTTTGATAGATTTTTGGATATGATGAGTAAATAAAGGAGAATGAGAGTATGCCAAGAAATAAAGACATTAAAAAAGTATTAGTAATTGGTTCCGGTCCGATCGTCATTGGACAGGCGGCAGAGTTCGACTATGCAGGTACACAGGCATGCCGTTCTTTGAAAGAGGAAGGGGTAGAGGTAGTACTTGTAAACTCCAACCCGGCAACCATTATGACCGATAAAGAAATCGCAGATGAAGTATATATCGAGCCATTGACCGTCGATGTGTTAGAGAAAATCATTGCAAAAGAGAAACCGGACAGTGTTCTTCCAACCTTAGGTGGACAGGCAGGCTTAAACCTTGGTATGGAACTTGCAGAGCAGGGAGTTCTTGACAAATATGGTGTAAAGCTGATCGGAACAACGGCTGAGACAATTTTTAAGGCAGAGGACCGTCAGGCATTCAAAGATACCATGGAAAAAATCGGTGAGCCATGTGCAGCTTCACAGGTTGTAAATAACGTGCAGGATGGTATCAAATTCACGAACACCATCGGTTATCCGGTTGTACTGCGTCCGGCTTTCACTTTAGGCGGAAGCGGCGGTGGTATTGCTCATAATGAAGAGGAATTAGTAGATATTTTAACAAATGGTCTGCGTCTTAAGCCGTGTCGGCGAGGTATTGGTAGAGCGCTGTATCGCAGGATGGAAAGAGATCGAATACGAGGTAATGCGTGACAGTGCCAACGGCAACTGTATCACCGTATGTAATATGGAGAACATCGATCCGGTCGGCGTGCATACCGGTGACTCTATCGTTGTCGCACCTTCACAGACGCTGGGCGATAAGGAGTATCAGATGCTCCGTACATCTGCACTAAATATCATATCTGAATTAAACATCACAGGAGGATGTAACGTACAGTACGCACTGAATCCGGACAGCTTCGAGTACTGTGTCATCGAGGTTAACCCGCGTGTATCCCGTTCTTCTGCACTTGCATCCAAGGCGACCGGATATCCGATTGCAAAAGTTGCCGCAAAGATCGCATTAGGCTATACTTTAGACGAAATTAAAAACGCAATCACCGGAAAAACTTACGCAAGCTTCGAGCCGATGCTTGACTACTGTGTAGTTAAGATTCCGAGACTTCCATTTGATAAATTCATCACAGCAAAGAGAACACTGACCACCCAGATGAAGGCAACCGGTGAGGTTATGAGTATTGCCAATAACTTTGAGGGAGGTCTGATGAAGGCAATCCGTTCCTTGGAGCAGCATGTTGACAGTCTGATGTCTTATGATTTTACAGGACTTAACGATGCAGAATTAAGAGAACAGTTAAATGTGGTAGACGACAGAAGGATCTGGGTGATCGCAGAGGCACTGCGCCGTCATTTCAGTTATGATGAGATCCATGCCATCACCAAGATTGATAAATGGTTTATCGACAAGCTTGCCATCATTGTTGAGATGGAAGAGACTTTAAAGACACAGCCATTGACGGCTGAATTATTAAAAGAAGCAAAACGCATTGAGTTCCCGGACAACGTGATCGCAAAACTGACTGGTAAAACAGAAGCAGAAATCCACGACATGCGTTATGAGAACGGAATCGTTGCAGCATATAAGATGGTAGATACCTGTGCAGCAGAGTTTCGAAGCTGACTACTCCATATTACTATTCCGTATTTGGAAGTGAGAATGAGGCAGAGGAAACCCATCCACAGAAGAAAGTATTAGTATTAGGTTCCGGTCCGATCCGTATCGGACAGGGTATCGAGTTTGACTACTGTTCTGTTCATTGCACATGGGCATTTGCAAAAGAGGGATGGGAGACAGTCATTGTAACAACAATCCGGAAACTGTATCTACAGACTTTGATATCGCAGATAAACTTTACTTTGAACCGTTAACTACGGAAGATGTGGAAGCAATCGTTAAGATTCGAGAAACCGGACGGAGCAGTTGTACAGTTCGGTGGACAGACAGCGATCAAGTTAACCGAGAGCCTGATGAAGATGGGTGTAAAGATCCTCGGAACAAAAGCAGAGGACGTCGACGCCGCAGAGGACCGTGAGCTTTTCGACGATATTCTGGAAAAAACACAGATTCCCGAGAGCAGCAGGTGGAACCGTATTTACCGCAGAGGAGGCAAAAGAAGTTGCAAACCGTCTCGGCTATCCTGTACTGGTAAGACCTTCCTACGTACTCGGTGGACAGGGTATGAAGATCGCATTCAACGATGATGAGATCGAGGAATTTATCGGCATCATCAATCGTATCGCACAG
>VOFB01000611.1_pt1 | contig 56000 bp, 52 predicted proteins | sample 5384141 | NCBI WGS metagenome assembly VOFB01 (sample SAMN12384721, study PRJNA508395) | human gut metagenome | isolation source: healthy gut A | host: Homo sapiens
ATTGCAGCCCGGGATGCAGCCGTCGCTCTGCCGGTGCAGCCGCGCAAAGGGCAGCACCGGCAGCAGGGCAAACACCGCTCCCATGGGGCAGAGGAACTGACAAAAGAACCGGGGCTGCACCGCCATGCCCAGCAAAATGAGCACAAGCAGCGCAATGCCTACGCCGAAGCCCTCCGGCGGCAGATGCAGAGCCGTCAGGCGGGAAAACACCTCCCACGGGCTTGCGCCGGTCAGTATCTTTTCCTGCCGGGTCACATACAGTGCTACCAGCCATGCCAGCAGCAGATATTTGACCTTCTGCCCCCAAAGCACCGCCCGCTCCGGCAGACGGAGCTGCTTTTTGCGGTGGAACAGCTTTTCCTGAATCAGCCCGGAAAGCGCCCAGACGGCATCGCCCAAGCTGCCGAAGGCGCAGGCGTACCCACAGAAAAAACGGTCGAAAAGCAGGGTGAAGCCGCACAGCCCCAGCAGGGAAAGTGTGAAGCTGTCCGCTGTGAGCACCTCGCCTGCACCGATGTGCAGAAAGATCTGTTTTACCCCGGAAAACCCGGCCACGAATGCGCCCGGCATGGACACAAAGAAGAACAACTGCACCCCGGTGCGCAGCCATGTACGGCGCTTTTTGTCCCGCTGACGCTGCTGCGCCGCTGTTAAAGGCTTTGTCTGTGTTTTTTCCATCATCCTGCCGCCTTTCCCAGTGCGTCCTCTACTGCACCGATAAGACCTTCTGCCGTGAGGGTAGCGCCGGAAACGGTATCCACCTCGGCAGACTGCACTGCCAGCATCTCGTCCAGCAAAGGCAGCGCCTGTTTATAGTAGGGCTTGTCCTCACCGGAAGCGTCCAGCACCGCAATATCGGTCATTTTTCCGCTTTGGATGGTTACCGACACCCGGATGACATCGCCAAAACCAAAGGCGCTGCCCTCATAGGTGCCGTCCCGGTAGCCGCTCTGGCTCTGCTCTGCCTGTGTTGCGCTCTGCGCCTGCAAAACGGAAGCGTTGTAGGCTTCCACTTCGGCAATCTCCTGCTTGCGCTGGCTTACCGCCGCAGCCCGGACCAGCGCCACCTGCTGGTATTGCCACAGTACCCCCAAAATCAGCAGCAGATTCACCGCCCGGAGGAGAAAATTCTTGTATTTCATTCCGCTGCTCCTTCCGTTTCAGGTTCGGTTTCGGTCTCTTCGGGCGGCAGCGCCGTCTCGGATGTCGGCAGCACCTCCGCAGAAGATGCCGGTTCCGGTTCAGGATCGTCCGGTGTTTCTGCCGGGAAAAGCTGCTGCCACACTTCCTTGAACCACGCGGAAACAGCGCTCTTTTCCTCCGGCTGCACCACCTCCACGGTGGGCGCAGTGACCGGCGTTTCCTCGGGTTTTGCTGCTTCGGACGGTACGGCTTCTTCTGCCGCTTCTTCCGATGCTGCCTGCTCCGGTTCGGCTTCCTCTGTCGGGGCAACCGCTGCCTTTGCCAATGCCAGCTTGACCGCGTTCAGGATGCCGCTGGAGGAGTAGGTGGCACCGGAAACGGCATCCACGTTGGGACTTTGTCCTTCCAGAATGGCGGGGATGACCCGCTTTGCCCGGGAAAGATATTCCTCCTCGTCCTCGGCGCTCAGAACTGTGATATCGGTGATCTTATCCTCTGCCACCGTGACCTGCACTGTAATTTTGCCCTCAAAGCCTATGGCTTCGGCGGTGTAGATGCCGTCAAGGTAGGTGGAGGGTGCTGTAAATTCCTCCACCACCAGCGGTGCGGCAGGCTTCGGCTGCGGCGGCAGGGGTTGTTGACCACCTCGCCGGTCAGGGCGTTCTGCCCCCAGCCCAGAAAGCCCCGGCTGGTGTCGGTGGCTTCGGAAATGGCATCCACCTCCCAGCTCTGGGCATCCACTACGGTGGTCAAAAGCCGCTTGGCGCGCCGCAGAAACTGCTTTGTCTCGTGGGAAGCGTCCAGGACCTCCACCTCCGTGATGCTGCCGTTTTCCATGGTGACCTGCACCCGGACGGCACCGCCGTAGCCCCGGGAAGAGCCGACGTATACGCCGTCGGCATAGGGCAGCTTGGGCAGGGCTTCTTCCTCCGCTTCGGGGAAAGCGGCTTCCACCGGCTGCTCCACCACGGCTGTCAGTTTTTCCGGCACGGCAGCCAGCACCGGCACGGTGCGGGGCAGGGCAAAAAGCACGGCTGCCGCTGCCGCCACCGCTGGGAGCAGCTGCACCAGCGGCAGCAGTGTGTTGCATCGTTTTTTGTTCATTCCAACTCCTCCTGACACGGAAAAGCAAGGCCGCCTGCATAAAGCGACCTTGCTTTTTGGGTGTTCTGTTTTTTGCCGGATCAGGCAGCTTTCAGGTTCTGCACGGCATCGGTCAGGTGGGTCACCTGCTCCAGTGCAGCGGCCTTATACAGGGTCTCGCGGCTCAAAAGCTCCACGCTCTCGGCCAGCTCGGTCTCCAGATTGGCATAGCTGTCGGCGGTGTAAGCGGCCTTTACCTTGCTCTGTGCTTCGGCGACCACAGCCTGCAGGGCAGCACGGTCGGCATCGCTTGCCAGCTCGTGCTTGGCAAGGTTCTCGGTAGTGGTCTGGAACTTGACCACCGTGTCAGCGTAGCCCAGTGCACGGATGGTGATGGTCCAGTAGCCGGTGCCATCAGTGCCCTCCGGCAGCTGGCAGCGGGCGGAATCGCTCAGACCCAGCTGGATGCCCATGGACTTGTGCATCCAGTTGTCGGCTGCAAACTTGGTGCCATAGGAGGCCTTGGCGTGGGTGTAGGTGCTGTCGTTGCCGTAGTAGGTCCACACCACAGACTGCATCCGGGAGCCCAGCTCGCCGTAGTTGCCGTTCAGGTCCACGCGGATAAACTCGCCAAAGCTGCCCACGTCGCTGCCGCTGCGCAGATTCACGGTAAGGCCCTCGGCAGCCTTCTGGGCGGCTTCTGCCACGCCGGAGCCGGTGCCGGTGTGTGCGGCAGAGAAGGTGTAGCCATCGCCGTTTTTAGTTGCGTACTTCAGGCCGTTGGTGTTTTTGTCCACCGCAGCGGTCAGGGCGTAGGCGGTCAGGTTCTTTTCAGAGTAGCCGCCCACCAGCTGACCACCGTTTTCCACGACGGTGTACTTGGAGCAGAAATCGGCAAGGTCGCTGGTGGCTACGCGCACCGGCACATACTTGGTGCCCAGCACCTCGTAGTGGTCCATCTGCACGGTGGAGCCGTCGGCCTTGGTAATGGTGCCGCGGTTCCAGCCCACGGTGGTGCCATCGGCCAGATAGATGGTCTTGCCATCGTCCGACCAGTGAGAAACGGTGTAGCTGCTGCCGTCCTTGGCGTAGATGACAGCAGTGCTCTGGAAGCTGCCGCGGTGCAGACCATGGTTGACGGTTGCGCGGGAGACCGCGTCAAACGCGCCAAGGTCCTGCTCTTCGTGGCTGTCCAGCTGCGCAGAGGCGGCAGTGCTGCCGGCGGCGTAGACCTTCTCGTTTGCCCAGTACTCGTCCCAGGTCAGGGCAGCATAGAGGTAGGTGTACTTTTCGCCCAGCAGAAAATCGAAAAAGCCGTTTTCCTCCTCGGCGGGGGCTGCTGCAAAGGCGGTAGCGGTCAACAGACTGAACGCCATAGCCGCCGACAGCAGCAGGGAAAGAAATTTCTTCAGTTTCATGAAAAATTCTCCTTTCATCACAATGGCAGAAAATTGCGGCCATATAGTTAGCTGAACCTAACATTGCGCGCAAAGAAAAACTGCGGGGCAAAGCCCCTCAGATGGTTAGGGTAAGCTAATTGACGGAAATTAAGATAACACGCATACAAAGGGATGTCAAGAAAAAGCAGGGATGTTTATTCAAACAAACTTTTTGGGGCGGGACAGGGAAAAGCAGTTGCGGCACGTCATCTTGTAGAGCAGTGCTTTTGCGGCTTGTACTCTGCCCCCCTGTGGGCAAAAGAAAAAGCGACGACCCGTGCAGGTGGGTCATCGCTTTTCTCGTCCCTTGCGGGACAGGCAGGGTAAATGATAAGAAGGTAAATGAAGAAAATAGCAAGGTTAAAAACAAAGGCGTGTGCAGAGCCGAAGTTGCCGCTCAAAAGAGAAGATGTATCCAAATTTCGCTTTTGTTGGATACAACATACCACTTTAGAACAGAAATTGCAAGAGGTTTTTTAAAATTTCTCCCCAAAAATACGCGGGAAATCGCATTTTTGTAGAAACGCACAAATTTTACAGAAAGTTCCCGGCAAACTGACGAACAAGCATAAAAACGGAAAGCCTGCCGGAAAACCGTGCAGGATACCTTTATAAAACCGGCAGGCAATGGGAGATAAGCATGGAAAGCGGATTTTCGCGGGATGTAGCCTGCACCGCTTTACAAGCAGCCGGTGGTGTGTTAAGATGGACACATCTGCTGCAACCGGAAAAATGCACGCGCCGGGCAGCGGCGGCGTACCGGAAAAGCGCCCGGCGCCGGGAGGGGAGAAACGAATGACAAAGCTACTGCATGGCAATGAAAAAAACAGGCTGAACGGCGGGCGGGAGCCGCTGTTCAGCCAGAAGGAACTGCTGGTACTGGCCATTCCGCTGCTGGTGGAGCAGCTGCTGGAAGTGACGGTGGGTATGGCCGACACCATGATGGTGTCCCGCTGCGGCGAGGCAGCCATCTCCGGCGTCAGTCTGGTGGATATGATCAATAACCTTATCATCGTGCTGTTTGCGGCGCTGGCTACCGGCGGCGCGGTGGTGGTAAGCCAGTATCTGGGCGCAAAAGAGCGCGGGAATGCCGACAAAAGCGCCGGTCAGCTGCTGCTGCTCAGCGGCTTGTCCGGTGTGGTGATCGGCGTGGTATGCTTTGTGCTGGCCCGCCCCATGATCCGGCTGTTCTACGGCTCTATTGACGCTGACGTGCTGGACGCGGGCGTGAAGTATTTGCAGATCATCGCCCTCAGCTACCCGTTTCTGGCGCTGTACAACGGCGGTGCGGCACTGTTCCGCAGCATCGGCAACTCCAAGATCTCCATGCAGATCAGCTTTCTGATGAACATCATCAACATCGTGGGCAACGCGGTGTGCATCTTCGGCTTCAAAATGGGCGTGGACGGCGTAGCATGGCCCAGCGTGGTGTCCCGCGTGGTGGCTGCGGCGCTGATCCTGCGCAAGTGCTACCGGGAGGATGCGGTGCTTACCGTGCCCAAGACCCTGCGGCTGGACGGCGGCATGGCAAAGCGCATTCTGGGGATCGGTATCCCCTCGGCCTTTGAAAACAGCCTGTTCGAGGCCGGGCGCATTCTGGTGGTGAGCATGATCTCCACCTTCGGCACAGTGCAGATCGCAGCCAACGCCGTGGCCAACAATCTGGACGGCATGGGTGTCATCCCGGGCAAGGCCATCAGTCTGGCCATGATCACGGTGGTGGGGCGCTGCATCGGTGCCGGCGACCACGAGCAGACCGTTTACTACACCCGCAAGCTGCTGCTGTGGGCTTACATTACCATGGGGCTTTCCAACGGGGCAATCCTGCTGTTCCTCCGGCAGCTGGTGGGCATCTACGCCCTTTCCGGCGAGACCATGGAGCTGGCCATTACGCTGGTCACCATCCATGCGGGCTGCGCCATTATCTTCTGGCCGCTGTCCTTCGTGCTGCCCAACGCCCTGCGCGCGGCAAACGACGTGAAATTTACCATGGTGGTGTCCATCCTCAGCATGGCATGCTGGCGGCTGGGCTTCAGCTATCTGCTGTGCGTCCGCATGGGCTGGGGCGCTGTGGGCGTGTGGGTGGCTATGGTCATCGACTGGACCTGCCGTGTGACCTGCTTTGTGCTGCGCTTCCGCAGCGGCGCATGGAAAACAAAATATCAGGCATAACAATAAGGAGAAAAGCATGAAACTGATCAGCTGGAACGTGAACGGCCTGCGCGCCTGCCTGACCCACGGCTTTGCCGAGAGCTTTGCCGCGCTGGACGCGGACATCTTCTCGGTGCAGGAGACCAAGATGCAGCCGGGACAGGCAGATTTTGCGCCGGAGGGCTACACCGAATATACCTACTCTGCCGAGAAAAAGGGCTATTCCGGCACAGCCTGCTGGTGCAAAACGGCACCGCTGGCAGTGACCACCGGCATCGGGCTGGAACAGCACGATCACGAGGGACGGGTGCTGACGCTGGAATACCCCGGCTTTTATCTGGTAAACTGCTACACCCCCAACAGTCAGGACGGGCTGAAGCGGTTGGACTACCGCATGGAGTGGGAGGACGCCTTCCGGGCGTACCTGCTGGCACTGGACGCAAAAAAGCCGGTGATCCTGTGCGGCGATCTGAACGTAGCGCACACCGAGATGGATATCAAAAACGCCAAGACCAACCGCATGAGCGCAGGCTTTACCGATCAGGAGCGCGCCAAAATGACCGAGCTGCTGGCGGCAGGTTTTGCGGACAGCTTCCGGGTGGTGCACCCGGACGAGGTGAAGTACAGCTGGTGGAGCTACCGCTTCCACGCGCGGGAAAAGAACGCGGGCTGGCGCATCGACTATTTTATCGTTTCCCGGCGCATTGCAGACCGCATCCGCGCCGCCGAGATCCACAACGAGATCTTTGGCTCCGACCATTGCCCGGTGGAGCTGCAGATCGACCTGTAATATAAGGAGAAGCCAATGCTGAAAAATTATCTTCTGATCTTCCTTATCTCCATGGTGCCCATCATTGAGCTGCGCGGGGCCATCCCCATCGGGCTGGGCATGGGGCTGCCGGTGCTGCCCACCTATCTTTTTGTGCGTGGTGGGCAACATGATCCCGGTGCCGTTCATCTACCTGTTTGCCCGCAAGTTCCTCATTTGGGGCTATCACAAGCCGGTCATCGGGCCGTTCTGCCGCTTCTGCATCAACAAGGGCGAAAAAGGCGGCCGCGCACTGGAGGCCAAGGCCGGCAAGGGCATGACCGTGGCACTGCTGCTGTTCGTGGGCATCCCGCTGCCGGGCACCGGTGCGTGGACGGGCACGCTGGCAGCCTCCATTCTGGATATGAAATTCAAGGATGTATTGATCGCCTGCATGGGCGGTGTGCTGCTGGCGGGCATCATCATGGGCTTGGCAAGCGCCGGGCTGCTGGGTGCGCTCAGCGGGCTGTTTGCGGCAGGCTGACAAAACGCGGACGCTTTTGTCGTGAAAAATGCCGGTAGCTTTTCCGCCCGGAGTGTGTTAAACTGGGTAACAGTTGTGAAAACCGGGATCTGCTCCCGGTCAGAAAGGACGTTATAGAACATGGATCAGGCACTGAATCAGAAAATTGACGCATACATTGCGGAAAACAAGGAGCAGCTGCTGCAGGACATTGCAGCGCTGGTCGCCATCGACAGCGTGGAGGGCACCCCGGAGGAGGGCGCACCCTTCGGCGCAGGCCCTCGGGCCGCGCTGGACAAGACGCTGGAACTGGCAGCAGGCATGGGCTTTGCCACCCGCAACTGCGAAAACTACATCGGCTATGCCGAGCTGGCCGGTGCAGACCCGGAAAAATATCTGGCCACCATCTGCCATGTGGACGTTGTGCCCGTGGGCAACGGCTGGACGGCAGACCCCTTTAAGATGCGCATTCAGGACGGCTGGCTGCTGGGCCGCGGCGTCTCGGACGATAAGGGCCCGATGATCGTTACCCTGTACGCGCTGAAGTTCCTCAAGGAGCAGGGTTACCAGCTGCGCTACCCCATCCGTGCCATCGTGGGCGACAACGAGGAGACCCACATGAACGATGTGAAGTACTATCTGGAAAACTATCCCGCCCCGGTGTTCTGCTTTACCCCGGATGCGGAGTTCCCGGTGTGCAACGGCGAAAAGGGTCACTTCGGCGGCAAGATCGTCAGCCCGGTGTGCAACGGCGTCATTGCAGAGTTTGAGGGCGGTGTTGCCAACAACGCGGTGCCAGACCGCGCCAGCGCACTGGTCAAGACCGATATCCGCAAACTAAAGAACGCCCCCAACATCACGCTGGAACCGGAAGGGGACGGCGTGCGGGTGCGCGGCTGGGGCAAATCCGGCCACGCCGCTATGCCGGAGGGCACGGTGAACGCCATCGGTCTGGTGGCGGATTATCTGCTGGACAACGGCCTGTGCAACGACGCCGAGCGCGCTTATCTGGAAGCACTGCGCAAACTGCACAGCTCCACCGCAGGCACCGGCCTTGGCATCGACTGCGCCGACGGCCCCTTCGGCCCGCTGACCATCATCGGCGGCCGCATCTATATGGAGGACGGCAAGCTGGTGCAGACCATCGACAGCCGCTTCCCCACCTGCACCAACGGCGAAAAGCTGACCGCACAAATCACCGCTGCGCTGGGCGAGGGCGCAAAGCTGGAGGATGTGGATGCTGCCGAGCCGTTCTACATCGAGGCCGACAGCCCCGCCATCCGCGCCTGCATCGACACCTACAACGAGGTGACCGGCGAGAATGCCACCCCCTTCACCATGGGCGGCGGCACCTATGCCCGCCACTTCTCCTATGCTGTCAGCTTCGGCCCGGAGCATGAGGATGTGAAGCTGCCGGAGTTCGGCGGTCCGATGCACGGTGCCAACGAGGCAGCTCCCATCGACAAGCTGCTGGAGGCTGTCAAGATCTACATTCTGGCGCTGCTGCGGCTGGAAGAGATCGACTTCTGAGGTACGGCATGAACGTGCTTGTCATTGACGGGCAGGGCGGGGGACTGGGCCGCCAGCTGGTAGCTGCCCTCAGCGCCCAGTGCCCGGATATCCGGCTGGTGGCCGTGGGCACCAACAGCGTTGCCGCGCAGGCCATGCACAAGGCCGGGGCGCAGCGCGCCGCCACCGGTGAGAACGCCGTGGTGGTGAACTGCCGCAGCGCGGATATCATCGTGGGGCCCATCGGCATCGTCATTGCAGACGCGCTGCTGGGGGAGATCACCCCCGCCATGGCCACGGCAGTGTGCCAGAGCAGCGCCACCCGGGTGCTGATCCCGGTGAACCACTGTGAAAACTATATCGTCGGCGTGCCCGACCAGCCCATCGGCAGCCTTGTAGCTGCCGCCGTGCAGAAGGTGAAAGCCCTCTGCGCCGGAGAAGGCTGCTGAAAATTTCTACAAACAAACAGGCGGCTGTACAAAATGCTGTACAGCCGCCTGTTTAGTTTATTCAGCGCATATTGCTGGTGCGATGCTCCATCAGGTAGGTAGCCTGCAGGTCTGCGATGTGCAGTTTGACCGCCAGCGGGTACTTGTCGTAGGCCTCCGAGATGGCAAAACAGCCGCCCCGGGCCGCATCGTCAAAGCCGCCCATGTGCCAGCGGATGGCCACCGCTTCCTCCATTTTCAGTTTCATGAACCGCTCAATGAGAAACACGCTCTTCTCGCCGTGGCCGTAGGGGAACAGATCCTCTACACTGTAAAAGGGCGCTTTTTCCCACTGTCCGGTGGCTTCGTTCTTCACGTTGCGGGTGCCCAGCTTGTAGTAGTTGGCCTTGCACAAGTCGTGCAGCAGGGCACAGATGGCGTAGCTCTCCTCGCTTTCGCCCTCGGTGAAAAAGCTGTCGTGCAGCGCGTGGTAGACGTTCAGGCTGTGCATGCACAGCCCGCCCTCACAGGCCCCGTGAAAACGGGTGGACGCCGGTGCGGTGAAAAAATCCGTCTTTTTGTCCAGCCAGTCCAGCAGCTTTTCGCTGCCCGGGCGGGTGACATGCTGCTGCCAGATGTCCAGAAACTTTGCGCGGTCGCCCCCGCTCACAGCTCCATGTCCTCCAGAATGCCCTTGAGGATGGCCAGCTCGTCGTGGCTCAGGGAGATGCCCTTGCCCATGCGGGTGCCGTCCGGGGACCAGTCGCGGATGTCGTACTTGGGCTCGCCGTCGTTCCAGCTGATAAGGTTCAGCTGACGCTCCCAGCCGCGGGGACGCTGGCTCAGCACGGCTACACGCTGGACAACTTCGTATTTGATCTCTGCCATATTGCAAAACCTGCCTTTATGTTTGTATGCTACCATAATAAGGGAAGTGCGGCGAGATTTCAACAGGTAAACTGAAATATTTTAAAAAATTTTTGTTACGCTCAGCCGTAAGGGGCGTCCTCGCGCCATTCCACCAGCTCTAAAACGGCGGCCGTATCCTCGTCCGGGGCGGGGTGGCGGCTGTGCAGCTTTTGCTTTGTGCTGAATAGCCCGGGCGCGTAGTGTGCCATCACGCTGGTCTGCACGTCCCCGGCCAGAAAGGCGGCGGCATTCTTCTGGCGGCAGGCCATGGGGGTGCCGTCAGTCATGGGGACACCGGGCTTTTCGGGCTGCGGCAGCTCCGGCGGGGGGCAGCTGGGTGCCGGGCGTGTCCGGCGCAGCCGGGGCTGCAGGGGCATACTGCCCAGCGGCGGGGCATTGCGGGTGCTGCTTGCCTGCGGGGCGGCAGCGGTGCCGGGCTGGTTTTCCAGTTCGTGGCGGATGAAGGGTTCCAGAGAATTCATCAAATTCACCTCCGCCCCTAGTGTGCCCCGTCGGCGGCGTTTTACACCCGCAGCTCTACGGTGGAGCCGCCGGTGCGGGCCTTGTGCACCACCACCTGCCGGTCGATGCGGTCCTTGAGCTCTGCCACGTGGGAGATGATGCCCACCAGACGGTCGCCCTCGGTCAGGCCGGAGAGCACCCGGATGGCCAGCTCCAGCGATTCCTCGTCCAGCGAGCCGAAGCCCTCGTCTAAGAACAAGGTGTCCAGCCGGATGCCCCCGGCGCTGCTCTGTACCTCGTCCGAAAGGCCGAGCGCCAGCGCCAGTGAAGCCTTGAAGCTTTCGCCGCCGGAAAGGGTCTTTACGCTGCGGCGGGTGCCGTTGTAGTGGTCGATGACGCCAAGGTCCAGCCCGGACTGGCTGCGCTGGTTCTCTGCGCCGATGCGCTCCAGCTCGTATTGCCCGGCGGTCATCTGCATCAGCCGGGTATTGGCGTAGCGCAAAATGTGGTCCAGATAGTTCATCTGGATGTAGGCTTCCAGCTTGATTTTCTGCTTGCTGGTCAAAGTGCCGCCCGCCGTAGCAGCCAGTGCGCTGACCCACTGCCACCGGCTTTCCAGCGTCTGCCGCGCCTCGGCGGCAGCGCGGTACTGGGCCGCTGTTTTGCGGTTGGGCAGCAATTGTGCCGAAAGCTGCTTTTCCCGGCTGCGCAGGGTCTCCCGCGCGGCGGTCAGTTCGGTCTGCTGTGCGGTAAGCTCCTCGGCGCTGCGGGCGGGCAGTTCCTTTTGGGCGGCGGTCTGCTGTGCGGTCAGCGCCTCCACAGCGGCCTCGGCGGCGGCAACGGTCTGCTCGGCCTGTTTCAGCTTGCGCTGCGCCGTGTCCATACCGGTGCGCAGGGTGCGGCGGTCGGCTTCCAGCTTGTCCAGTGCCGCCTGTGCGTCCGCGCGCCGGGGGTAGGGCAGGGCGGCGCGCCGCTCTGCGATTTGACCCTCCAGCGCGTCAGCACTTGCATTCTGTGCGGCAGCGCTGCGGTCGGCTTCGGCAGCGGCCTGCTCCAGCGCCGGACGCTGGCGGGTCTTGGCCTGCCGGTCGGCTTCCAGCTGCGCCTTGCGGCGGCAGTCGGCCTCGGCCTGTCGGCACTGGGCGGCACAGTCTGCCTGTGCCGTCTGCAAGGCGGCACTCTCCTCGGCCAGCACGTTGGTCATCAGGGCAAAGGTGAGGGGCACCGTACCCTCCGGGGCGGTAAAGCGCTCCGGCAGCAGGGTCTCGGCGTCCCGCCGGAGGGAAGTCTTTGCTTCGTTGGCGGCGGCCAGTGCGCTCTGGGCGGCAGCGCTGGCGTTCTGCGCCTGTCGGTCAGCTTCCGCAGCGGCCTGCCGTGCGGCTTCCACCTGTGCCTGCGTGGGCGCAGTATGGGGCAGCAGGGCGCGGGCGGGGTGATGGGTGCTGCCGCACACCGGGCAGGGTGCGCCCTCGACAAGGCTCTCGGCCAGCAGCCCGGCCTGTGCGTCCAGAAATGCCCGTTCCAGCGCGTCCCGCCGGGCGCGGGCTTCGTCCTGTGCGGCGGCAGCGGCGCGGTAACTCTCCTGCGCCTTGTGTGCGGCCTTGGCCTGTCGCTGGCAGTCCGCAAGGCGCTGTTCCAGCTTTGCCAGCGCTTCGCCGCGCTGTGTCAACTGGGTGCTGCGGTTTTGCAGCGCCAACAGCCGGGTGTCCGCGTCTGCCAGCGCGGCAAGTTCGGTCTCAGCGGCGGCAAGGGCGGCGTTCAGGCTGTCCAGCTGGGTGCGGCGCTTTTGCGCCTGCGCCGCCGCCAGCCGGGCGGCGTCCCGCGCTTCGGTCTGCTGACGGCAGAGGGTGTCCAGCGCGTCATAGGCTGCAAGGGCGCTCTGCGCCTGCGTCACCTGCGCGGTCAGGGCATCCAGCTGCGCAGCGTCCCCGGCGTGGCGGCCGGCCTCGGCGCGGGCGGCATCCAGTGCGGGCTTTGCGGCGGCAAGCTCTGCCTGACGGGCAGCCAGCTGCTGCGCCAGTCGCTGCGCCTGTGCGGCGGCACCCAGCTGCTGCTGTACCGTGTCCAGCTGAGCTTCGGTGGCTTGCAGGGCGGTGCCGACTTCTTCCAGCGCTGCCGCCTGCCGTGCGGTCAGGGCGTCCAGTAAAGCAAGTGCCGTTTCCGGCACAGTCTGGGCGCACAGGGCGCGCAGCGCCTCGGCGTCCGGGTCCTCCGGGCTGAATTGCAACCCGCCCAGCAGACTGTCCAGTTTGGCATTCTGAGCGGTACGCTGCTGGTTCAGCGCGGATGCTTCGGCCTGTAAGCGCTCTTGCAGTTGGGCATAGCGCTGGGTGCGGAACAGCTTGCGGAAGATACGGCTGCGCTCCTCGGTGGAGGCGTTGAGCAGCTTTGTGAACTGGCCCTGCGCGATGAGCACGATCTGAGAAAACTGGTTGTAGTCCAGCCCGATGATCTCCTGCACGGCGGCGGTCACATCCTTCGCCTTGGTCACCGGCGGGCGGTCGTCCGGGTAGGTCAGGGTGGCATCCGCCTTTTCGGTGGTCATGCCCTCGCCCCGGGCTTTGGGGCGCTGATACTCCGGGTTGCGGCGCACCGTGTAGCGCACGCCGTGCACCTCAAATTCCAGCTCCACAAAGGTGGGGGTCTTGTCGTCTGCGTACTTGCAGCGCAGCATGGAGCCTTCCCGGATGCCGCTGCTGGAATGATCGTACAGCGCATAGGTGATGGCGTCAAAAAGGGTAGTCTTGCCCGCGCCGGTGTCGCCGGTAATGAGGTACAGCCCGCCTTTGCCCAGTTTTTCAAGGTCAAGGGTGATCTCGGCGGCATAGGGGCCAAAGGCCGAAAGGGTCAGTCGCAGCGGTCTCATACAGTGTCGCCCTCCTTCCAGATCTCCTCGATCAGTTCCTGACAGAATGCCGTCTGCTCGGCGGTCAGGGGCTGATTATTTTGCAGCTGGTAAAAGGCAGCCAGATGCTCCAGCGGGGAGATGCTCTCGGTGCGCTCCGGGGCGCTGATCTCCTGCTGCTGGCGGGTGCGCTGGTTGTCGTAGTCCAGCTGCATCAGGTTGGGGTAGATGACCCGCAGTCGCGCCAGCGCATCCGGCACATCCTGCTCGTCGGTCAGGGTGATGTACAGATAGTCGTCCACGGCGGTGCCCTCGTAGCAGCGGCGGTCGGTCAGTTCCATGTAGCTGCCCCGCAGCCCGCGCAACTCGTGCCGGGGGGTCAGGGGCGCGGTGGTGATGTGCACCTCGCCCTTTGCACCCAGCTCCACAAAGGTAGCGCTTTTGCGCTGTCCCGCCTCCGAGAAGGAATATTTCAGCGGGGTGCCGCAGTAGCGCAGCGTCTCCCGCCCGACTTTCTGCGGGCTGTGCAGATGCCCCAGCGCCACATAGTCAAAGGCATCGAACAGGGCGGCGTCCACGCTGTCCACCCCGCCTACCGAGGGCTCCTCGCTCTCGCAGGCGGCAGCGCCCGCCACAAACTGGTGCGCCACCAGCACGCTGCGGTGGCCGGGGTCCGGGGTGCAGTGCCGCAGCACGCAGGCAAGGGCGTCGTTGTAGCTCTCAATCGGCTCGTCCGGCCAGACGTGCCGCACCATGGCGGGCTTTAAAAAGGGCAGTAAGTACACATCCACCGTGCCGTGGGCATCCTGCAGGGGGATGGGCTGCGGCGCGCCGGTGAACACCGGGCTGACGTAGACCCGGCTATCGGCCAGCAGGGCAGAGCCAAACGCCACCCGGTCGGCAGAATCGTGGTTGCCGCTGATGGCGAACACCGGCAGCTTCCGCGCCGCCAGTTGGGTCAAAAACCAGTCCAGCAGCCGCACCGCTTCGGCAGGGGGAACGGGCTTGTCGTAAAGGTCGCCTGCCAGCAGCACGCCGTCCACAGGGGTCTCATCCAGCAGAGTTAGGATCTCTTCCAGAATATACCGCTGCTCCTCCAGCATGGAAAACTCGCACACCCGCTTGCCCAGATGCAGGTCGGACAAATGCAGAAAACGCAAACAGGAACACCGCCTTTCAAAAAACGCTTTGCCCTATTATAACGCAGCCGCCCGCTGCACGCGCAACCAAGGAGAACAGAAAAACGGACAACTGCTGTTTGCCGTTGCGACCCCTTCTGTGAAAATGGGACACCGGAGCGTCCGCAGACGCTCCGGTGTCCCGAAATTTAAAATGATTCTTCCGCTTACGGCCTGCGTATATCAGAACATCTTTTTCCCAAGTGGCGCAGCCCACACTGCCGTCTGCCGTCAGACCGTTGCGCCGCTGGAACCGCTGCACGGCGGCAGCGGTGGCCGCACCGTACTTGCCGTCATCTTTCAGTCGCTCGCCCAGAGAGTTGAGCTTCTGCTGTACCAGCCGCACCGTGCCGCCGGAAAAGCCAGTGTGCAGCACGATGCCGGGGTAGGGCACCTTCAGTCCGTGCTTTGCGGTGTAGCGGGTGTAGAGCACGTTCCATGTGTTCTGTCCCACCTTGCCGTCCATGTTCATCTTGTTCTTCAGCTGGAACTCCTGCACGGCACGCTGGGTGCTTGCGCCGAACTTGCCGTCTGCCTTCAGCGCATCGTACCATGTGCACGCATCGCGCACGCCGTTGAGCCACGTCTGCACAAGTGCCACGTCCGGCCCGGAGGAGCCGCGCTGGAGCAGGGAATAATAACCGGGAATCGCCATAGAGGGATCCCTCCTTTCCCTCCATGCTATGCTCCGGCGGGGTGCGGCGTCACCCTGCCAGCAGCACCGTCTGCCGCCGGGCAGTCAGCCGGTGCGCCCAGTCCACCAGCCGGAACCGCAGGATGTAATGCCCGCAGACAAGGTCGTTCTCCGCAGGCAGGGCGTAGCCGCCCTGCGCAAAGCTGCACAGCCCCGGGTACAGCACACACCACCAGTTGCGCCCGCTGCCGCTGCCAATATCAATGCGCACGGCATCGTACCGTCCGGCGGGCAGTTGACCAGTGGGGTAGCGCCGGGCGGGAAAGTACATATTTACAAGGTACACCCGCACCGGGGCACGGATGCCCTGTGCGGTCAGCGCCCGCTGCGCCGCCAGCTGAAACTGCAAAAGCCGCCCCGCCGCCCATGCCCGCGCCTCCGGTGCGCTTTGCGCCGGGCATTGCTGCATTACGGCCAGCACTGCATCCCGCACCCGGAGCTTGGCGCTCTGGTCAGCCACGGCATCGCTGGCCGCCCGGATGTGCAGCCGCAGGGTGTCGGCGCACAGAGCTGCCCCGGCATCCAGCTGGGTGCGCCCCCAGCACAGCCCCTGCAAAGCGCCGCACAGCGCAAAGCCCACCAGCAAGCTGGCGCATAGCAGCCGCATCTGCCGGACGGAAAGCGGCTTTAAGAAAAAACGCACCATAAAAAACAGACCCCTCTTCTGGAAATGATAACCAGAGGATGGGTCTGCTGCGGCGGGATTATACAAAAAATAAACCCTCTCAGTCATTGCTGCGCAATGACTGAGAGGGTTCGTATCAGTTCTTCAAAGACTGCATGGGCGCAGGCAGACGGCCACCGCGGTTGATGAACACCGAGGGGTCGTGGCTGTTTACCGGCATGATGGGGCCATAGCCCAGCAGGCCGCCGAAGTCCAGCACCTCACCGGCCTTGCGGCCGATGGCGGGGATCACGCGCACGGCGGTGGTCTTGCTGTTCACCATACCAATGGCGGCTTCGTCCGCGATCAGGGCGCTGATGACGGCAGGGGTGGTGTCGCCGGGGATGATGACCATGTCGATGCCCACAGAACAGACGGCGGTCATGGCTTCCAGCTTTTCAATGGTCAGGCAGCCGATCTCGGCAGCGTGGATCATACCGGCATCCTCGCTGACCGGGATAAAGGCACCGGACAGGCCGCCAACGTGGTTGGAGGCCATCACGCCGCCCTTCTTCACGGCATCGTTCAGCAGGGCAAGGCAGGCGGTGGTGCCGCAGCAGCCGCAGGTCTCCAGACCCATCTCTTCCAGAATGTTGGCCACACTGTCGCCGATGGCAGGGGTGGGAGCCAGCGAAAGGTCGATGATACCGGCAGGCACGCCCAGTGCCTTGGAGGCAAGGTTTGCCACCAGCTGACCTACGCGGGTGATCTTGAAGGCAGTGCGCTTTACCAGCTCTGCCACCTCATCGATGGGGGCGTCCTTGGGCAGACGTGCCAGCGCGGCGCGCACAGCGCCCGGGCCGGAAACGCCCACATGGATCTCGCAGTCCGGCTCGCCGGGGCCATGGAAGGCACCGGCCATGAAGGGGTTATCCTCCGGGGCGTTGCAGAACACCACCAGCTTGGCAGCGCCGATGCACTGACGGTCGGCGGTCAGCTCGCTGGCCTTCTTCACGGCCTCACCCATCAGCTTGATGGCGTCCATGTTCAGACCGGCCTTGGTGGCGCCGATGTTCACCGAGCTGCACACGATATCGGTCTCGGCCAGTGCGCGGGGGATGGATTCGATCAGGCGGCGGTCACCGGCAGAAAAGCCCTTGTGCACCAGTGCGCTGTAACCGCCCACAAAGTTGACGCCCACCTTTTTGCCGGCGGCGTCCAGCGTCTTGGCAAAGTCCACGGGGTCTGCCTCCGGGCAGGCACCCAGCAGCATGGCAATGGGGGTAACGCTGATGCGCTTGTTGATGATGGGAATACCGTACTCGGCGCTGATGTGCTCCACGGTGGAGACAAGGTTCGCAGCCTTGGTGGTGATCTTGTTATAGATATTCTCGCAGGCCTTCTTGGGGTCCGGGTCGATGCAGTCCAGCAGGCTGATGCCCATGGTCACGGTGCGCACGTCCAGATTATCCTGCGTGAACATCTCGATGGTCTCCAGGATATCCCCGGTGTTAAACATACTCATAGCGGTTGCGGGCTCCTTTCTGGCTCAGATGGTGTGCATGGCGTCAAAAACTTCCTGACGGGTCACGTTGATCTGCATCCCCATCTCGGCAGCAAGCGCATCGGTGCGCTTGTGCAGCTGGTCGTGGTCAACATTGCAGTTGGAAAGATCCACCAGCATGATCATGGCAAACATCCCCTGCAGGATGCTCTGGGTCACATCCTCAATGTTGATGTTCAACTCGGTGCACAGACCGGCCACCTTTGCGACAACGCCCACGGTATCGTGTCCAATGACGGTAATGAAAGCTTTCATGGTTTCCACCCTCGTTTTCCTTATAGTGATTGGTGCCGCCAAAGACCCGGCACACGCTTACCCTTCCAGTATAGCAGATTTAGCAAAATTTGAACACACTTTTTGTAAAAAAGAGCAGAATACGGGGGCAAAAGACATTCTATATAAAAATCAAGTGCAATCTGCCGGGGCTTGTGCTATACTTATACATAATTTCCCGCGGATTTCCGTGTAGAGGGTTGATAAGGAGTATATGACAATGGAACAGCTTTTGAAGATTCTGGAAAACAACGCCCGGCTGCCCGTGGAGGACATTGCCACCATGCTGAACAAATCCCCCGCCGAGGTGGCGGCGATGATGGATCTTGCCCGGGCGCAGGGCATCATCAAGGGCTACAAGACCCTTGTAGACTGGGAAAAGGCCAAGGTGAACCGCGTGGAGGCGGTCATCGAGCTGAACGTCAGCCCCAAAAAGAGCCGCGGCTTTGACGAGATCGCCGCCACCATCGCCGCCTTTGACGAGGTGGAGAGCGTGCTGCTGATGAGCGGCGGGTACGACCTGCAGCTGGTGATCAAGGGACAGACCTTCCAGGAGATCGCCCTGTTTGTGGCAAAGCGGCTCTCACCGCTGGACGATGTGCTGTCCACCGCCACCCATTTTGTGCTGCGCACCTACAAAAAAGAGGGGCGGCTGTATCAGGATGAAGAAATTGATGAAAGAGAGTGCACGGTGCTGTGATGGATTATGATAAACTGATCGCGCCTGCCGCCAAGGCCATGCGCCCCTCCGGCATCCGCAAATTTTTCGATCTGGCCGCCGAAATGCCCGAGTGCATCAGCCTTGGCGTAGGCGAGCCGGACTTCAAGACCCCGTGGGCTGTGCGCGAAGCCGGCATTGAAAGCCTTGAGCATGGCCGCACCCGCTATACCTCCAACGCCGGCTTAAAAGAGCTGCGCGCCGAGATCAGCCGGTATCTGGAGCGGCGCATGAACCTGCGCTACGACCCCATGCGGCAGATCCTTGTGACCGTGGGCGGCAGCGAGGCCATTGATATGTGCATCCGCACGCTGGTCAAGCCCGGGGACGAGGTGATCATCCCGGAGCCCTGCTTTGTGTGCTACGAGCCCATCACCACCCTGTCCGGCGGTGTGCCGGTGCACGTTGCCTGCCGTCAGGAGGACGAGTTCCGTCTTCGCGCCGAGGCGCTGAAGGCTGCCATTACCCCCAAGACCAAGCTGGTCATCATGCCGTTCCCCAACAACCCCACGGGTGCCGTGATGGAGCGGGAAGATCTGGAAGCCGTTGCTGAGGTGCTGCGCGGCACCAATATCATGGTGCTGTCTGATGAAATTTATGCAGAGCTGAACTATGGCCTGCGGCCTCACGTTTCCATTGCCACCCTGCCCGGCATGGCAGAGCGCACTATTGTGGTGAACGGCTTTTCCAAAAGCTACGCCATGACCGGCTGGCGGCTGGGCTATGCCTGCGGCCCGGAGGCGGTCATTAAAATTATGACCAAGATCCACCAGAGCGCCATCATGAGCGCCCCCACCACCAGCCAGTACGCCGCCATCACCGCCCTGAAGGAGTGCGATGGCGAAATCGACCGGATGCGGGACGAATACAATATGCGCCGCCGTTTGGTAGTGCGCAGCTTCAACGATATGGGGCTGACCTGCTTCGAGCCCCGGGGCGCGTTCTACGCCTTCCCCTGCATCAAGAGCACCGGCATGAGCAGTCAGGAGTTCTGCACAAAGCTTTTGGGGCAAAAGCACGTTGCCATCATCCCCGGCGATGCCTTTGGCGCTTCCGGTGAGGGCTACTGCCGCGTTTCCTACGCGTACAGCGTGGAGCACCTGACCGAAGCGCTGAAGCGCATCCGGGAATTTCTGGTGGAAAACAACATTTACCACGGCAACTGAGGAGGAACACAGATGGAACGGCGAGAGCGGAGAAATGCAGTGACGGTGCTGGCCCCGGCCAAGCTCAATCTGGCACTGGACGTGGTAGGGCTGCTGCCAAACGGCTACCATGCGCTGGACATGACCATGCAGACCATCACTCTATACGAGCGTGTGGTGCTGCGCCGCAGCGCCGGGCTCAGCCTGCAGCTGCCGGGCAGCCCTGTGCAGCCCAACGATAAAAACACCGCCATCAAGGCAGCGCTGGCGTTTTTTCACTACACCGGGCTGCTGGCGGGGGTGGATATGATCATCCACAAAAACACCCCGGTGCGGGCTGGTATGGCCGGCGGTAGCGCGGACGCCGCCGCCGTGCTGGTGGGACTGAACGCCTTGTACGGCGCAAAGCTTTCCATGAGCGAGCTGTGCGCGCTGGGCGCGGGCATTGGTGCGGACGTGCCCTTTGCCCTGATGGGCGGCACCTGCCGGGTGCAGGGTGTGGGCGATGTGATCAAGGCGCTGCCGCCCGTGCCGGACTGCTGGTTCACGGTGGTGATGCCGGACTACGGCGTGTCCACCCCGGAGGCCTTTGCCGCCTACGATACCGTGGGCAGCAGCACCCACCCGGACTGTGAAGCGCAGGAAGCAGCCATCCGCGCCGGAGATCTGGACGCCGTATGTGCTGCCGCCGGCAATGCGCTGGAAGAGTGCAGCGGCGCAAAGGATAACGAAGCGATCAAGGCCCTGCTCCGGGCGCACGGCGCTGTCACCGCGCTGATGACCGGCAGCGGCGCGGCAGTGTTCGGCGTGTTCCGGGACGAAGCTGCCGCCAGAGCCGCCGCAGCGGCAGCAAAGCGGCAGTGGCCGCAGGTGTATGTGGCGCAGCCCGACCGCGGCGGTGCCCGGGTGATCCGCTAAAAAGCATAAACCTCCTTCCCGCAGGGCATACTGACCCCAAAGGAAGGAGGTCTTTTTAGTGCAGACCTTTTACAAAATCTGCCTGCTGCTGCTAATTGTGGGCGGTGTGAACTGGGGGCTCGTGGGGCTTTTTTTCAGTTCGACCTTGTGGGCTGGCTCCTGGGCGGCAGCACCTCGGTGTGGTCCCGCATCGTGTTTGCGCTGGTGGGCTTGGCTGCCCTTGGCTGCATTCCGGAACTGTTCAGCGAAGAACCGGAGGAAGAATAACAAAACGGCTGCTGCACTTTGCGTGCAGCAGCCGTTTTCAGGTTATAGTTTTTCCAGCGAAAATATAAAATATTTTCTGTGTGGTTTACTGGTCGTTATCCACATCGTCCCAGCCAATGAGGTCGGGCAGGGTCAGTGTCTCGTCCGAGCAGTGGTGGCTTGCGCGGCGCTGGTCGGCGGCCTTGGTGTGCACCACCTCGCGGGCAAGTTCCCGGATGGCAACGCAGTCCTCCGGCAGGTCGGTCTGGCTGCGGCCGGAGTGGGTGAATAAAATTTTTCCCTCGTGCCCTACGATCAGGGTCATGGGCAGGATCTGCGGGGCATTGCGGTCGTAATGATAGCCAGCATCCCGGGCACTTTTGTAGATGCGCTGGGCAGAAAAGCTCCAGCTCAAAAGCCCGCGCGCCTGCTCCACCCCCAGATAACTGTACAGCACACCCGGCGCATCGCAGATGATGGGGAAGGGAAACTCCTTCCCCTGTGTAGCCTCGGCCACCGCGCGGGGCGCTGAGCGCACCACACACGCCAGCCGCACACCCCGCAGCCGCGGCAGGGTCTTTAAGTAGCGGGTCAGGTATTCCCGGGTGACCGGGTGGTCGAACCCGGGCAGAAAGATCATGCACAGGGGCCCGGTGCCCGCACACAGGGCGTAAAAATCGTTGCCCGGGGTGGTGGGGGTGTCAAAGGTGAACCGGGGAATGGAAGTACCAACCAGATGCTCAGAACTCATGCCGCAATTGCACATCCTTTCAAGTGGTGATAAAAAAATCCACAGCCGTGCCCTGTGTTTGCAGGGGCACAAGCGGTGGATTGGATTACTATAAAGATCCCGCCCGGTCGTCTGCGGTCAATCAAACCTACCCTTACGGACAGGTGGGTGCCCTGTCTCCGGAATCACGCTTCCTCATCGAGCCTCCATGGTCGACCCATGGCGGGGAGGTCTGCAATCCACCGGAGAACTCCGGGCTCCCGTTGAATGATTAGTAGGATCATACAAACCGCAACAAATCGAGCCGGGCAGGAAGTCTTGCACGGTCAATCCGTCAAAGGACTTACTCGATGTCGTAGTCCTCGCTCAGACGCTGCTCGAACAGCTTGCTGACTTCCATCAGCACCTCGTCATCCTCTACAACGTCCAGATATTCGCCTTCATCGTCCTCCCCGACACTCAGGATCACCAGCTGGGCGTCCTCGTTCAGGTCCTCTTCGTTTTCGGCGTATTCCACAACAGCCAGATAATGCACACCCTTGTGGTCCAGCGCGTCGATCACCTCAAAGGTGACCTCGTTGCCGTCCTCGTCCTCAAGGGTCATCAGGTCAGGCTGATATTCTTCCTCAGTATTAGGGTTCTTGATCTCGTCAGACATAATACGCTCCTGTATTGCTTTATCACAAAAAGCAGTTGATGCTGCGGGCTGCACCCCGCTTGGTCTGCTTATAGTGTAGCGTGTTTTGTGCAGTTCGTCAAGATGCTTTTTCGCACAGAAATCATTGGATAAATTTTCACGCATTTTCCTCTCGCACTGCCGCGCAGAATATGGTATACTACTGGTTGAATCTTTTGCGCTGCACCGTGCAGCGTGCAGTACAGTATATGGAACAGGGAGCGGGAATATGTTGAAAAAATTCGGGGCAGTCTGTCTTGCGGCGGTGCTGCTGCTTACCGGCTGCACGCTGCGGCCGCAGGAAAACGGCAGCAAAGTCCAGAGCATCAGCCGCCCGGCGGTGGAATCCGCCGAGCTGCAGTTCACCCACCCGGCAGCAGGGGACACGGTTGCGGTGTTCGATACCTCAGCGGGTGTTTTCCGGGCGGTGCTCTTCCCGGAAAAGGCTCCGCAGGCCTGCGATAACTTTATCGGCCTTGTGCAGCAGGGCTACTACAACGGCCTTACCGTAAGCCGGGTGGAGAATCAGTTCGTGGTGGAAGCCGGGCAGGGCGCAGACGGCAAGGGCTCTACCATCTGGAAGGGCAGCCGCTACCCGGTGGAGGCATCGGACAGCCTGCACCACTACGCCGGGGCGCTGTGCATGGGCGTGGACGCCTCCGGCGAGTGCGCCAGCGTGTTCTACGTGGTGGAATCGCTGCCGGGAGAGCAGTCGGTAACGCAGGAACTGGTGGATCAGATGAATGCTGCCGGTTACCGCGCCGAGGTGGTATCCGCTTACCAGACGGCGGGCGGTGCGCCTTATCTGGACTACACCGATACCGTGTTCGGGCAGGTGTACGAGGGCATGGACATCGTGGACACCATCGCCCAGACCGCCGTGGACGAAAACCAGAAGCCCACCGCCGATATCACCATCAACAGCGTGAGCATCGAGACCTATCAGGGATAAATAGTAAATGATGCCTGTGCGTGAGCACAGGCATCATTTTTTATATCTCCCCGGGATGCTCCTTGCGCCATGCAAGGTAGTCCTCCAAAATCACCGTGGCGCTGACCGAATCCAATATCTCCTTGCGGCGGCTGCCGTAGGTGCCGCTTTCGTCCAGAAGGTCGGCGGCGGCGCAGGTGGTCTGGCGCTCGTCCCACATCCGCACCGGCAGACCGCTCCAAAGCTCTACGGTCTTTGCCAGCTTGCGGCTCTTGGCGGCGCGTTCGCCCTCGGTGCCGTCCATATTCAGCGGCAGACCGATCAAAATCATTTCAGCTTCGATCTCCTTCGCCACCTCGCATACCCGGGCGGCTACCTTGTTGCGGGCTTTTAAAGTGATCTGGGGCGTGATGGCGGTGGTAAGAAATTCGGTGCGGTCGCAGGTGGCAAGGCCGGTGCGGCTGTCCCCGTAGTCAACGGCTAAAATCTTCATACAAAGTCCCTTTCCGGTGTGCAGAATGTTTTTTTCAGTGTACCACAGCGGCGGCGGGATTGCAAAGAAAAGCGGTGGTTTTATCTCCGCTTTCGTGTTACAATAAAGGCAAAAATCAACGAGCGGGAGGAAACCGAAATGCTGAAACTGGTTCTGGGCGCTTCCGGCAGCGGCAAGACCACCCTGCTGTATGCCCGCATCCGTGCCCGCGCCGAGGCGGGAAAGCGCAGCATCCTGCTGGTGCCGGAGCAGTTTACTTCCAGCACCGAAGCGCGCATCTACCGGGAGCTGGGAGATGCCCTTTCCGGCATGGTGGAAAGCTATTCCTTTACCAGTCTGGCCGAGCATATCCTTGCGGTAGAGGGCGGCGCGGCGGTGCAGACCCTGACCGATGCCGGGCGGGCGGTGCTGGTGCGCCGTGCGCTGGAGGAATTGCAGGACAACGTGCACTACTACTACCGCCACCGGCGCAGCGCGGCCTTTTGCCAGATGGCCGCCGAGACCATCGACGAACTGAAAAGCGCCGGGCTTTCCGGGCAGCAATTGCAGGAGCTTGCCCGGGACTGCGGCTCCGAGAGCGCAAAGCTGGGCGAACTGGCACTCATTTTTCAGGGCTACGAAAGCCTGCTGGCGGGCACCGGCATGGATCCCGCCGACCGTCTGGAGCTGGCGGCAGACCGTCTGGAAGCCGCGCTTGCCCGGGACGAACTGCCGGACTTTTTGCGCGAGCGCGAGGTGTTCATTGACGAGTTCGACACCTTCAACGTGCCCAAAAAGCGGCTGATGGGTGCGATGCTAGCCGCGCTGCCCGCCGTGACGGTGGCGCTGTGCGAGGACGGCGCACCCATGCAGCCCGGGGACTTGGAACTGTTCTCCGGTGCAAAGCAGGTGGCGGCGCAGCTGCGCCAGCTGGCGCGCAAAAACGGCGCACAGGTGGCTGCGCCGGAGCTGCTGCGGCGGGACCTGCGCCACAAAGACGCTCCGGGCCTTGACGCGTTGACTGAGCTGCTGGAGACCGGCAGCTGCACCCCGCCGGAAAGCGCCCCGGAGCTGCGGCTGTTTGCCGCCGCCAGCCGGGAGGAGGAAGCCCGCTGCGCCGCTGCCGCCATCCGCCGCCTGATGCGGCAGGGGGTGCGCTGCGGAAAGATCGCGGTGGTCTGCCGCGATATCAGCCTGTACCGGGCTGCGGTGCGGTACGAGTTCCGCATGGCAGAGATCCCGTTTTACTGCGATGAACCCACCACCCCGGAGTTCAGCGCCCCCGCTACGGCGGTGCGGGCGCTGCTGGCACTGCTGCGGGGCGCGGATATGACCGAGCAGCTGACCGTACTGGCAAAGACCGGCCTGTGCGACCTGACCGAGCCGGAAGTCTGTGCGCTGGAAAACTACGCCTACACGTGGTCGCCCAATGCTGCGGCGTGGCGGGCAGAATTTACCAAAAGCCCCCGGGGCTTCGGTGACGCCGAGCTGACCGAGGAAGATACGCTGAACCTGACCCGTGCCGAAAACGCCCGCAAAAAGCTGGTGACGGCGGTGGATACTTTGCGCGGCAAGGTGCGCAGCGCCAACGCGGAACAGATCAGCCGGGCGCTGTATTTCTGCCTGAAGGAGCTGGGCGCAGAGGGACAGCAGGCCGCACAGGTGGAGGATATCCGCACCGCTCGGGGCATCCCGGCGGCAGAGGAAGCCGCCCGCGAGTGGAACGTGGTGATGCAGCTGCTGGACGAGATGGCGCGGCTGCTGGGCAGTCAGGGCATCACCGTGCCGGAGTACGAGGATCTTTTCGGTCTGCTGCTGCGCTCCTCTGATCTGGGGCACATCCCGCAGACCTTGGACGCGGTGGTGCTGGCAAGCGCCGGTAAAATGCGTCTGGATGCGCCGGACTATGTGTTCGTGCTGGGGCTTGCGGAGGGGGAATTCCCCTGCACTCCCGCAGAGAGCGGCCTGCTGACCCACGCCGACCGCGATTTGCTGATGGCAAAACAGATCGATCTGCCGGACTGCTTTGAGAACCGTGTGGTGCGGGAACAGGTCTGTTTTTATAAAGCCCTTACCGCCCCGGCAAAGGGGCTGTGGATGAGCTGGCCGAAAGGACAGGGGCAGACCCTGTGCGCTGCGCTGGAACCCATCGTGGAGGCATTGCAGCCCGCCGCGCCGCAGCTGGAACTCATCGACCTTGCCGCCACTCCCGCAGACGGGCTGGATGTGCTGGGCGGCGGTTGGCCGATGACCGAACTGGAACGCGCCAGCCTGACCGAGGCGCTGCGCGCCCCCGGCGAAGGGGTGCAGACACCCCGGGGACTGGCACTGCTGCAGCGCATGGAGGAGGATCCGCCCCGGCAGGTGCAGGATCTGCCCACGCTGGAAATGCTGCTGGGCAGGCGGGCTGCACATCTCGCCCAGCCAGCTGGAAAAATACTATACCTGCCGCTACGGCTACTTTTTGCAGTATGTGCTGGGGCTCAAGCCCCGCCGCCGTGCGGAGCTTTCGGCTGACCAGAGCGGTACGCTGATGCACTGGGTGCTGCAGATGGCGCTGGACCCCCACCCCGGGGCGGACAACCCATGCGCCGGGCTGCGCCCCTTTTTGGAGCTGGATGATGCCGCCATGGCCGACCTTGCCGCCGCACTGGTGGACGAGTACGCGCGGCGCTATCTGCCGGAGGATACCGCACGCTTTGCCTACCTGCTCTCCCGGCTGAAAAAGAGCATGACCAGCCTGCTGTGCTATCTGCGGGACGAGCAGAACCAGTCCCAATTCAAGCCCGTGGCCTGTGAGCTGAAAATAGGCCGGGGCGAGGACGCTGTGCCCGGTCAGGTGTACCGCCTGTCGGACGGGCGCACGGTGCAGCTGGTGGGCACGGTGGACCGCGCGGACGAGTGGATCGAGGACGACGGCACCCGCTGGGTGCGGGTGGTGGACTACAAGACCGGCAGCAAAAAGCTGGACTTGAAAGAGGTCTACTGCGGGCTGGACTGCCAGATGCTGCTGTATCTGTTCAGCCTGACCCGGGATGCGGGCGGGCGCTTTACCGGCGCACAGCCGGCGGGCGTTTTGTATCTGCTGGCCGACCCAGCCCCCCAGACCCTGCCCCGCGGGCAGGCTGCCCGGGCGGTAGAGTACCAGCTGGACGGCCTTGTGCGGGACGAGCAGAAGATCTTTGACGCCATGGATGCAGACGAAACCGGCAAGTACCTGCCCTTTGGCTACCGCAACGGCGCACCCAGCCCCTACCAGAAGGACAAGCGGGCCGACAGCGCCAAGCTCAGCCGCATCCAGCTGCATCTGGACGACCTTGTTACCCAGATGGGTGAGCAGCTCTACGGCGGGCAGATCGACGCCGAGCCGCTGGTGGTGAGCAGCAGCAAAAGCCCCTGTACATGGTGCGATTACAGCTTTATCTGCTGCCACGAGACCGGGGTGCACGAGCGTGCGCTGGAAGCCCCTGCAAAGCCCTTTGAACCCGAGGAAGAACCCGAAGAAGAGGAGGAACAGCCGTGAGCGGACCAAAATGGACCCCGGCGCAGCAGGCCGCCATTGCCGACCGGGGTGGTGCGCTGCTGGTAAGCGCAGCCGCAGGCAGCGGCAAAACCGCCGTGCTGACCGAGCGGGCGGTGCAGCTGATCACCGACCCGGAGCAGCCGGTCAACGCCGACCGGCTGCTCATCGTCACCTTTACCAACGCGGCGGCGGCAGAGCTGCGCGCCCGCATCGGGCAGGCGCTGCTGCACCGCAGCCAGCTGCAGCCCGGCAATGCCATGCTGCGCCGCCAGCGGATGCTGTTGCAGCGCGCGCCCATCTGCACCATTGATGCTTTTTGTCTGAACCTGCTGCACAAGCACTTTCAGGCGCTGGATATCCCGCCGGATTTTGCCCCGGCAGACCCCGGTACCGTGCAGCTGCTGCGGGGGGCGGCACTGGCCGAAACGCTGGAAAACGCCTACCGCGACCCGGATTTCTGCGCCTTTGCAGACCTGTACGGCAAGGGACGCACGGACAAGCCCGCAGGCGATGCCATTTTGCAGATCTACGATTTTTTGCGGGCACTGCCGGACTACGACCGCAAGCTGGATGAATTTCTTGCGCCATACGAGCAGGAAAACGGCTTTGCTTCCACCTGCTGGCACGACCTGCTTCTGGCCGAAGCTGCTCGCTGCGCCAAGGCTGCGCGGGAATTGCTGACGGCAGCGCTGGCCGACTGCCATGCGGATTTTGATCAGGAGCAGGCAGCTGCTGAGGAAAAAAAGACCCCATCCGCCCGGGCAAAGGCACAGCTTACGGTGGCAGAAAAATACGAGGAAGCCGGTACAAGGCTGGAAAAAGCCGCCGCCCTCTTTGCACAGGCAGAGCAGCTGGCGGCTGCCGGACAGTGGGATCCGCTGTACGATCTGCTCACCCCCTATGTGCTGGGCATGGAGGAAGCCCCCGGCCTGAAGGGCATGAAAAAGCGTCTGGGCGGCGACCACAAGGCGGAGATCAAGACCCGCTCGGACGAAGCCGCCGCTTTGTTTGAGCAGATGACCCAGCTCATCTGCTGCTCCGAGGCCGAAGCCGAGACCGACCGGCAGATCACCCTGCCTCGGCTGCGGGCGCTGTTTGCCGCCGTGCGGGACTTCGATGCCCGATTCACGGCCAGAAAACGGGAGCGCAAGCTGCTGGAATTCAGCGATTTTGAGCACCTTGCCCTGCGGCTGCTGCGCACCCCGGAGGGCACGCCTACCCCCTTGTGTGAGAACATCCGGCAGGACTACGCCGCCGTGATGGTGGACGAATATCAGGATACGAACGCCCTGCAGGACGCCCTTTACCGCTGCCTTGCCGCCCCGGCGGGGGACAACCTCTTCCTTGTGGGCGACCTGAAGCAGAGCATCTACCGCTTCCGGCAGGCAGAGCCGGGCATCTTCCGGCAAAAGCTGGACAGCTGGCCGCTGCTGCCGGGCGCAAAAGCCCGTCCCCGCCCGCCGGAGGGCACCCCGGGCACGGACGCACTGCTGGCGCTGGATGCAAAATTCCGCTCCGCACCGCAGGTGGTGGCAGGCACTATCTCTTTGAGCAGCTCATGACCCCGGAGCTGGGCGATACCGCCTACGGCGACGGGCAGCGTCTGGTCTGCGGCGCACCCGGGGAATATCAGGGCAGCGTGGAGGTGCAGTTTTTGCCGGACGACGAGACCGAGACTGATGCAGGCTGGATCGCGGAACGCATCGAGCAGCTGGTTTCTGCCGGGGAGCCGGTGCGGGATGGCAGCACCACCCGCCCGGTGCGGTACGAGGACTGCTGCATCCTGCTGGCAGCGCGCACCGAGTTCCCGGCCTATGTGGAGGCGCTGACCGCCCGGGGCATCCCGGTATACGCCGACGCCCGGGAGAACCTGATGCTTGCGCCCCACATCCGCCCCCTCATCGCCCTGCTCAAGGTCATCGACGACCCCTCGCAGGACATCTATCTGGCTGCTGCCATGCTGGGTCCCATGTTCGGCTTTACCGAGGATGACCTTGTGCGGCTGCGCGCCCGCAGCCGTCAGGTGTCGGCAGAGCCGGACAAAAAGCCCGCCCGCATCAGCCTGTACGGCGCACTGCTGCTGGCGCTGGAGGACCCGGCCGACGACCCCTTTACCGAGAAGGTGAAGGATTTCTACGCTCATCTCACCGCCCTGCGGCAGATGGCGCGCAGCGCCCCGGCAGAGCAGCTGCTGGAAGAAATTTTTGCCTCCACCGGTTATCTGGCGGCGCTGGGCGTTTTGGAAAACGGTGCCCGCCGCCGGGAGGATGCCCGCCGGTTTGCCTCCTTCTGCGCTGCCTCCGGTACAGGCGGCATCTCGGCGCTGGTGCGCGCCATTGATGCCGCCGCACAAGCAGGCAGTACCGGACAGGACACTGTGCCCAGCGGGGGCACCCGGGGTGCGTGTCCATCATGACCATCCACCGCTCCAAGGGCTTGCAGTTCCCGGTGGTGTTCGTGGGGGATACAGCGCGCAAGTTCAACGCTTCGGATATCCGTCAGCCGGTGCTGGTGCACCGCAGCTATGGCGCGGGGCTGAGGCTGCGGCCGGAAAACGGCGAGGGCGCCTACAAGACCGCCGCCTACACCGCGCTGGCTAATGTCCACGCCAGGGAACTGCGCAGCGAGCAGATGCGCCTTCTGTATGTGGCGCTCACCCGTGCACAGGATAAGCTCATCCTCACTGTGCCCTTGAGCAGCGGCAAGAGCGCCAAGCCCTTTGCCAAGGCAGCGGCTTTTCTGGCTGCCGGGGCGGGAGCCACACTGCATCAGCAGGCCAACAGCTTTGCCGACTGGCTGCGGGCGGCGCTGCTGGTGCACCCGGACGGCGGGGTGCTGCGGCAGCTTTCCGGCAACCGGGAGCTGCTGTTTGCGCAGACCGAAAGTACGATGGCAATCAAAGTGTGCGACGATGCCGTGCAGCTGTCCGAGGAAATAGATACAGATACGCCGGACGAAGCGCCGGAAACGGACTCGGCCTTGGTTGAAACGCTGCGGCAGAACTTTGCGTGGCAGTACCCGGCGGCAGCGCTTGCGCAGGTGCCCGCCAAGGTCAGCGTGACCAGCATCGTGCACAAGGCCGAACAGACCACGCTGGAGCGCCCGGGCTTCCTTTCTAAGGACGGCCTGACCGCCGCCGAGATGGGCACCGCATTGCACGCCTTTCTGGAGCACGCGGACTTTGCCCGGCTGGCTGCGGCCAAGGCCGCGGGCACGCTGGACGCGGCCATCCCGGCAGAGCGGGACCGTCAGGTGGCATTGCAGCTGACCGCCCCGGAGATCGCGGAAAAGCTGGATGTGGTGTGCATCCACCGCTTTGTGGAAAGCGAAGCCTTTGTAAAGATCTGCGCCGCCGAGCAGGTGCTGCGGGAGCTGCCCTTTATCACCGCGCTGCCCGCTGGTGCCGTGCTGGCGGCGCAGGGACACGAGGAACTGCCCGCTGCCGCAGATGCGCAGGTGCTGGTGCAGGGCATCGCCGACCTTGTGCTGGTGTACCCGGACCATCTGGAGCTGCTGGACTACAAGATCGACCGCCGCAAGGCGGAAAGCGACTTTTTGCGCGCCTACCGCGCCCAGCTGAACCTTTACGCCATTGCCATCGAAAAGCGCTTTGCACCGAAAAAGGTGACCTATAAGGGCATCTACTCCTTTGCACTGGGCAAACTGATCGAAGCGTAAAAGGGAAAAGTCATATTTTTTCCAAAGAACGCATAAAAAGTGCTTGACAGGGCAGATAAAGCGTGGTAGAATAGCCGGGTAAAGAAAGCAGCTACGGCCTGTGCCGCGCTCGCCTTGCGGGAGGATGTCCCCGGGCTATACCCGAAACAGCAGCTTATTCCTTTGAGAATGCTGCGGCTTTGTGTGAAATTTCGCGCGGCTGTCCAGAATATGGGCGGCCGCGTTTTCTATGCCAAATATTGCAACACTATGGATTTTGTTTGGAGGTGCATTCATTATCGCTACCGCTGGAAAGTCGAAGGAACTGGAGATCAACGGCCAGATCCGTGATCGTGAGGTTCGCCTGATCGGTGCTGACGGCGAGCAGAAGGGCGTTGTGTCCATTCAGGTGGCCATGCGCGCTGCTGAGGACGCCGGGCTGGATCTGGTAAAGATCGCACCGCAGGCTGTGCCGCCTGTGTGCAAGGTGCTGGACTACGGCAAATACCGTTTTGAACAGCAGAAGAAGGAGAAGGAAGCCAAGAAGAACCAGAAGGTGGTCGAGGTCAAGGAGACCCGCCTTTCGCTCAATATTGACACCAACGACTTCAACACCAAGCTCAACCAGACTGCCAAGTTCCTGGCAGCCGGACACAAGGTAAAGGTTTCGATCCGTTTCCGCGGCCGCGAAATGGCGCACAGTGCTCTGGGCGCAGACGTGCTGAAGCGGTTTGCCGAGGCTCTGCCTCAGGCATCCACCGATAAGCCGCCGGTCCTCGAGGGCCGCACGATGTCCATTCTGCTGATCCCGAAACCCAATAAGGACTAATTTTAGGAGGATACTAAAATGGCTAAGATGAAACTGAAGACGCACTCCGGCGCTAAGAAGCGCTTTAAGCTGACCAAGAACGGCAAGATCAAGCGCGGCCATGCATTCCGCAGCCACATCCTGACCAAGAAGACCACCAAGCTGACCCGTGGTTACCGTCAGCCCAGCTACGTTGATAAGACCAACGCTGCTACCATCAAGAGCATGCTGCCCTACGCCTAAGAGCGAGCCGCAGGCACACAAAACTTTCTACGAGATACTAAAGGAGATATAAAAAATGGCACGTATCAAAGGCGCAACCATGACCCACAAACGTCGCAAGAAGATGCTGAAGCTGGCTAAGGGCTTCTACGGCTGCAAGAGCAAGCACTTTAAGATGGCCAAGCAGCAGGTCATGAAGAGCGGCAACTACGCTCTGGCTGGCCGCCGCATGAAGAAGCGTCAGTTCCGCAACCTGTGGATCTGCCGCATCAACAATGCTGTCCGTCCTCTGGGCATGAACTACTCCACCTTCATGGCTGGCCTGAAGAAGGCAGGCATCGAGCTGAACCGCAAGATGCTGTCCGAGATGGCTATCAACGATCCCAAGAGCTTTGCTGCTCTGGTCGAGACCGTGAAGAACGCCTGATAAAGACCTTGCATCGTGACGCCCGCGCGTATACGCGGGCGTCCGTTTTGTATCCGGGCATTTTTTGCGGCAGGGAAACAAGGCAACGGGGCAGCGCCCTGCCGAAGAAATCTGCGGCAGACGCTGCCCTTTTTCTATTGTATCCAAAGCATACACACCTGTTCAGGAGGAACGCATGGACGAAAAGATCACCAGCCGGGAAAACGCAAAAATAAAATACGCCTGCCGCCTTGCTTCCGGTGCAGCATTCCGCCGCACCGAGGGGCGTTTTCTGGCCGAAGGGCGCAAACTGTGCCCGGAGCTTGCCCGGGGCGCAGAGCTGGAGACCCTGTTTTATACCGAAAATGCGCTGGAAAAGTGCCCGGAGCTTGCCGCTTTGCCGGGCGAGCACTATCTGGTAGAGGATCATGTGGCGGACAAGCTGGCTGACGTGGGCACCCATCAGGGGGTGTTCGGGGTGTTCCGCACCCCGGTGCATACCTTGGAGGAGGTGCGCCCCGGCGGGCGGTATCTGGCACTGGAGCGGGTGCAGGACCCCGGCAACGTGGGCACTTTGCTGCGCAGTGCGGCCGCCTTTGGCTTTGACGGTGTCATCCTCAGCGAAGGCTGCGCCAGTGTCTACGCCCCCAAGACCCTGCGCGCCTCCATGGGCGCGGCGGTGCGCATCCCGGTCATCGAGACCGGTGCCATGCCGCAGGCCATCGCCCTGCTGCGGGAAAAAGGCATCACCTGCCTTGCGGCGGCGCTGTACCAGTCCCAGCCGCTCAGCGCGGCAAAGGCAGGGTATCCCGGCGGCGTCTGCGTGGTCATCGGCAGCGAGGGACAGGGCCTGACCGACGAGACCATCGCCGCCTGCAACAGCACGGTGCGCATCCCCATGACCGACCGGGTGGAAAGCCTGAACGCCGGCATCGCGGGCAGCATCCTGCTGTGGCATTTCCGGGAGGAGAGCCTGTGACCGGGCAGACCAGCCTGTTCCCGCCGGAGCCTGCACCCGACCCGCTGCTGTGCTGGCTGTGGCTGTCGCAGGTGCTGGGGCCTGCCAGCCTCCACGCCGGAAAGGTGCTGGACGCCTTTGGCGGCGCACAGGAGGCGTGGGAAGCGCGGGAGACCGAGGAATTCCGGCAGGCGGCAGGGGATACAGCCTTTAAGCGTGCAGCACAGCTGGACGCAGAAAGCTTCCACACGCTGGTGATGCAGTGCGACGCCCTGCGGGTGCGCATCCTGCCCTTTGATGACCCAGACTACCCGCTGGCCTTTTCCCGCATCCCGGATATGCCGCTGGTGCTCTACTGCACCGGCGACCCCCGCTGGCTCAACGAGCCCGGGGCGGTGGGTATCGTGGGCAGCCGCAAGCCCACGGAATACGGCCTGAACGCGGCGGCGGATATCGGCGGGGAACTGGCAAAAAACGGAGCCATTATCGTCAGCGGTCTGGCCGATGGGCTGGACAGCGCCGGACACCGGGCGGCAGTGAAGAACGACTGTCCCACCATTGCGGTGATGGGCGTACCCATCGACCGCACCTACCCGGCAGCCAATGCCGCTCTGCGGCAGAAGATCGAGCGCAAGGGCTGTGTCATCAGCGAGTACCCGCCGTACAGTGAATATATTGGTCCTACCTGCTTTTTGCAGCGCAACCGGCTCATCGCGGCGCTTTCCTCTGCCGTACTGGTGGTGGAAGCGCGGGAAAAAAGCGGCACCATGTCCACCGTTGCCCACGCCGAGCGCTACGGCAAGCCGGTGTACGCGGTGCCGGGCAGCATCTACTCCCCCAACTCGGCGGGCACGAACGGCCTGCTGCGGGACGGACGCGCCCGGGCAGTGGCGGGTGCAGCCGACCTGCTGGCGGCGCTGGGCCTGCACACTCGGCAGGCAGCACCGGCGGCTGCAAAGCAGCCTGCACCCCTGAGCGATACCGAGCGCCGGGTGCTGGCGGGCATCGGGCCAAAGCCTGTGGGTATCGAGGAGCTGTGCGTGAGCACCGGCCTGCCCATGTCCGCACTGCTGGGCACCCTGATGAAGCTGGAACTCACCGGCCGGGTGTACAAGCAGCCGGGGCAGCGGTATGTGCTGCGGTAAAATTGTGGAATATTTCCGCTGGTAAAGCACACAACAGCTGTGGTACAATAATATGAGCGAAGAACCGTGCATCCCTTTGGGGGGCACGTTACAGATAGAGGAGAAAAGAAGAAATGGCGAAACTGGTTATCGTGGAGTCGCCTGCAAAGGCGAAAACCATCGGCAAATATCTGGGCGATGACTACGAGGTCACCGCCAGCATGGGCCATATCCGCGATCTGCCCGCATCCCAGCTGGGCATCGATGTGGAGCATGGCTATGCGCCGCAATACATCAGCATCAAAGGCAAGGAAAAGCTCATCAAAGAGCTGAAGAGCAAGGCCAAGCACTCAGACGGTGTGCTGCTGGCGACCGACCCGGACCGTGAGGGCGAAGCCATCAGCTGGCATCTGGCCAATATCCTGGGCCTGGACCCCCACGAGCCCAACCGCGTGACCTTTGACGAGATCACCAAAAAGGGCGTGAAGGAGGGTATGGCCCACCCCCGCGCCATCGACGAAGACCTCTTCAACGCCCAGCAGGCCCGCCGCGTGCTGGACCGTCTGGTGGGCTACAAGCTCAGCCCGTTTCTGTGGCGCAAGGTGCGCCGTGGTCTGTCCGCAGGCCGTGTGCAGAGCGTGGCGGTGCGGCTGATCGACGACCGGGAAAAGGAAATCGAAAACTTCAAGCCCGATGAATACTGGAACGTGGACGCCACCTTGGGTGCCGGGCACAAGAGTTTTGTGGCACGCCTTGCCACGGACGCCAACGGCAAAAAGCTGCTGCCCAAAAGCGAGACTGAAGCACGCGCCATCGAGAAGGGTTTGGAGGGCGCAAGCTATGTGGTGAGCGAGCTCAAGCGCGGCAAGCGCGCAAAGCAGCCCACCCCGGCCTTTATCACCAGTACCCTGCAGCAGGAGGCATCCCGCCGCTTGGGCTTTACGGCCACCCGCACTATGCGTGCCGCCCAGACGTTGTACGAAGGCGTGGATATTGCCGGGCACGGCATGATGGGTCTGATCACCTATATGCGTACCGACAGTCTGCGTATCTCGGACGAGGCTGTGGCCGCCGCCAAGGAGTATATCGCCGGTGCTTACGGCGAGGCGTATATCTGCCCCTATAAGCGCACATGGAAGACCAAGAGCGCCACGGCAGCACAGGACGCCCACGAAGCCATCCGTCCCTCTGTGCCCTCCCTGACCCCGGACGAGGTGGACAAGAGCATCAGCGGCGACACCGCAAAGCTGTACCGCATGATCTGGAGCCGCTTTATGGCCAGCCAGATGGCAGACTGCCAGCAGGATACCGTGTCGGTCACCGTCAGCGCGGCGGATTACCACTTCAAGGCCAGCGGCTACACCGTGACCTTTGACGGCTTTACCGCCCTGTACGAGGAAGCCACCGACGAAAAGGAAAAGAAGGAAACGAACCTTCCCCCGCTGGAGCAGGGACAGGTGCTCAAGCTGCGGGAACTGAAGAGCGAGCAGAAGTTCACCCAGCCGCCCGCCCGCTACACCGAAGCTACCCTCATCAAGGCGCTGGAGGAAAATGGCATCGGCCGTCCCTCTACCTATGCACCCATCATCACCACCATCATCGACCGCGGCTATGTGGAGCGCGACCAGAAAAAGCTCAAGCCCACCCTGCTGGGCCGGGCTGTGGACGGGCTGATGCTGGAACAGTTCCCTCACATCGTGGACGTGGATTTCTCCGCCCAAATGGAGAAGAATCTGGATAAGGTGGAAAGCGGCAAGGCCGACTGGCGCAAGACTGTGGACGACTTCTATCAGGGCTTTGAAGCCAGTCTGGAACAGGCTGAAAAGAACATGGAAGGCAAAAAGGTCAAGGTGCCGGACGAGCCCTCCAGCGAGGTGTGCGACCTGTGCGGCCGCCCCATGGTCATCAAGGTGGGCAAGTACGGCAAGTTCCTCGCCTGCAGCGGCTTCCCGGAGTGCCGGGGCACCAAGCGCCTTGTCAAGGATACCGGCGGCATCTGCCCCAAGTGCGGCAAGGGGCGTCTGCTGGAGCGCAAGAGCTCCAAGGGGCGCATCTACTACGGCTGCGAGCGCTACCCGGACTGCGATTTTATGACTTGGGATATGCCGGTGGCTACCAAGTGCGAAAAGTGCGGCAGCACCCTGTTCCGCAAGGGCGGCAAGCTGTACTGTGCCAAGGAGGGCTGCGGCTTTGAGATGCCGGTGCCCAAAAAGGATTAAAGGAAAGACCAAATGAACGAATACAAAGTAACCATTCTGGGCGCGGGTCTGGCGGGCTGCGAAGCGGCCCTCTGGCTGGCGGGCAAGGGCGTGCAGGTGGATCTGTACGAGCAGAAGCCCGTCCACTTTTCTCCCGCCCACAAAAGCGAGGGCTTTGCGGAGCTGATCTGCTCCAACAGCCTGAAGGCTGAGCGGCTGGACTCTGCCTCCGGTCTGCTGAAGGAAGAGATGCGCCGCATGGGCAGCCGGCTGCTGACCGCCGCCGAGGAGACCCGCGTGGGCTGCCGGCGGTGCGCTGGCGGTGGATCGCGATGCCTTCAGCGCCGCCGTCACCCGCATGGTGGAGCAGTGTGAAAATATCACCGTCCACCGGGAACAGGTGGAAACCATCGACGAGAGCGCTCCCATTCTGGTGGCCACCGGCCCCCTGACTGACGGTGCACTGGCCGATGAGATCGGACGCCTGACCGGGGACGAGCGGCTGCATTTCTACGATGCCGTTGCCCCCATCGTCACCGCCGAAAGTCTGGACTACGGCAAGGTGTTTGCCGCTTCCCGCTACGACCGGGGCGAAGCCGACTACCTGAACTGCCCCTTCAACAAGGCAGAGTACGAGGCTTTCCACGCCGCGCTTGCTGCTGCGGAGCGTGCCCCCCTGCACGACTTTGACACCGGCGCCGAGCAGAGCACAAAGCCCGACCCGGATGCTCACGGCAAAAAGGCCGATACCGTTACCGTGTACGAGGGCTGTATGCCCATTGAGATCATGGCTGCCCGGGGTGCCGACACCATGCGGTTCGGCCCGCTGCGCCCGGTGGGTCTGGTAGACCCGAACACTGGCCACCGTCCGTGGGCAAACGTGCAGCTGCGCGCAGAAAATAAGGAGCGCACCCTATATAACATCGTGGGCTTCCAGACAAACCTCAAATGGGGTGAGCAGAAGCGGGTGTTCAGCATGATCCCCGGGCTGGAAAATGCCGAGTTCGTGCGCTACGGCGTGATGCACCGCAACACCTTTCTGGATGCGCCCCGGGTGCTCAGCGCCCAGCTGTGCCTGAAAGCGCACCCCAACGTGTTTTTTGCCGGGCAGATCACCGGCTTTGAGGGCTATATGGAAAGCGCCGCCTGCGGTCTGCTGGCAGCACGCAATCTCTACGCCCGCTTGGAGGGCAGACAGCTGCCTCCGCCGCCCGCCGATACCATGTGCGGCGCACTGGTGCAGTACCTGACCACCGAGAACAAGAACTTCCAGCCCATGGGCGCAAACATGGGCATCCTGCCGCCGCTGCCCGCCGAGACCCGTCCCCGGGACAAGCGGCTGCGTTACATGGCACAGGCTGAGCGCGCTGTTGCCAGCTTCCAGCACTGGCTGGAGGAGAACGCTCTGTAAGGCAAACCACCTGAAAGGAGAAAACAGGTATGAAGATCATTGTGGACATGATGGGCGGCGACAACGCCCCGCTGGCTGTTCTGGAAGGCGCTGCACAGGCCGTTAAGGAGTACGGCGTGCAGCTCATCGGCGTGGGTAACGAAGCGCTGGTGCGCAAAACTGCCGCCGAGCACAACATTCCGCTGGACGGCATCGAGCTGGTGAACTGCACCGAAACCATCGAGATGTGTGACGAACCCGCCCGCGCCATCCGTCAGAAGAAGGATTCCTCCATCGTGGTGGGTCTGAATATGCTCAAGGAGGGCAAAGGAGATGCCTTTGTCTCTGCCGGCAGCACCGGTGCGCTGCACGTTGGCGCAAGCCTTATCGTGCGCACTCTGCGGGGCGTCAAGCGCCCGGCACTGGCTACCATGGTGCCCGCAAAGCAGCAGGCTTATCTGCTGCTGGACTGCGGTGCCAACGTGGAGTGCCGCCCGGAGATGCTGGCCGCTTTTGCGGTCATGGGCAGCTGCTATGTGAACAAGGTAGAGGGACGCAAAAACCCCAGCGTAGCATTGACCAACAACGGTGCCGAGGAGAGCAAGGGCACCCCCGTGCTGCGGGACGCCCACCAGCTGCTCAAGACCACCCCGGGCATCCGTTTTGTGGGCAATATCGAGCCCCGGGATGTGCCCAACGGTGAGGTGGACGTGGTGGTGTGCGATGGCTTTACCGGCAATGTGATCCTCAAGCTGACCGAGGGCGTGGCTAAGATGCTGCTGGGAATGTTGAAACAAATGTTCCTCGCAAACCTTGGCGGCAAGCTGGCGTATCTGCTGCTCAAGGGCGGCGTTACCGACCTGAAGCACCAGATGGACAGCGAGGAGTACGGCGGCGCACCCTTCCTTGGCGCAAAGCAGCCGGTCATCAAGGCACACGGCTCCTCCAAGGCAAAGGGCATCAAAAACGCCATCCGGCAGGCAAAGATCTGCGTGGAGAACGACCTGTGCGGCACCATGCAGTCCGCACTGGACGAGCTGGCCGCAGCACAGAAAACTGAGGAATAAAAGGGAGTAAAAACGACCATGAGCCATCAGTTGGAAACTATCATCGGTTACAAATTCAAAAACCCGGAGCTGCTGGAGATCGCACTTACCCACACCAGCTACGCCAACGAGAGCCGCACCCCGGTCAAGCACAACGAGCGGCTGGAGTTTCTGGGCGACAGCGTATTGCAGATCGTATCCGCGGACTACCTGTTCCACGCCTACGCCGACCGCCCGGAGGGTGATTTGACCCGCATCCGTGCCAGCCTTGTCAGCGAGGGCGCACTGTTCCAGTTCGCGCAGGAGATCGGCCTTGGCGAGTACCTGCGCCTTGGCCGCGGCGAGGAGCGCTGCGGCGGCCGCACCCGCCCCAGCGTGGTGTCGGACGCCTTCGAGGCCGTTATTGCCGCCTTGTATCTGGACGGCGGCATGGAGGTAGCGCGCAAGTTCATCCTGCCCTTCATCACCGAGGGCAAGCACGCCGAAGCGGACTACAAGACCCGTTTGCAGGAGATCGTGCAGCAGAACCCGGAAGAGCGCCTGAGCTATGTGGTGGAAAGCGAGTCCGGCCCGGATCACGACAAGCATTTTGTGGTGGCAGTGCGCTTTAACTCCGACCGCGTGGCGCGGGGCGAGGGCCGCAGCAAAAAGGCCGCCGAGCAGTGCGCCGCAAAAGAAGCGCTCAAGCTGCTGGGCGTGATAAAGGAAAAGTAAATGGTATTCAAGGAACTGGAGATCCAGGGCTTTAAAAGTTTTCCCGATAAGGTAAAGATCAGTTTTGATACCGGCGTTACCGGCGTGGTTGGACCCAACGGCTCCGGCAAGTCCAACCTTTCGGACGCAGTGCGCTGGGTGCTGGGCGAGACCAGTTCCCGCCAGCTGCGTGCCGCCGGCAAAATGGAGGACGTCATCTTTGGCGGCACCCGCAAGCGCAGCCCCATGGGCTTTGCGCAGGTGCGGCTGACGCTGGACAACGCCGCTCACACGCTGGATGTGGACGCGGACGAGGTGACCATCGGACGCAAATACTACCGCTCCGGCGACAGCGAGTACACCATCAACGGGCAGGTATGCCGTCTGCGGGACGTGTACGAGCTGCTGCTGGATACCGGCATCGGCAGGGACGGATATTCGGTCATCGGGCAGGGACGCATTGCGGAGATCGTGGCGGCAAAAAGCAGCGAGCGCCGCGAGATCTTTGAAGAAGCCTGCGGCATTGCCAAGTACCGCTACCGCAAGACCGAAGCCGAGCGCCGTCTGGCCGCAGCGGGCGAGAACTTGGAGCGCCTGCGGGATATCCTTGGCGAGCTGGAAAGCCGGGTGGGCCCGCTGGAAAAAGAAAGCGCCAAGGCGCAGAAGTTTCTGGAACTGAGCGCCCAGCGCAAAACGATGGAAGTGACCCTGTGGACCGATGGGGTGCACCGCGCCCGGGAAGCCGTGCGCCAGCAGGTGCGGGACTACGAGACCGCCCAGACCGACTACGAGCGTTTTGACCGGGAAACCAAAGCCGCCGAGCAGGAGGCTGAGGAGATCCGTATGCAGGCACAGCAGCTGACGGTTGCTGTCGAGCGCCTGAATGGGGATATCCGCAGCATCACCCAGCAGATCAGCGGCTCCGACAGCCGCATCGCTGTGCTGGAAAACGATATTCTGCGCAACGATGAGAGCGCGGCTTCCCTGCAGCAGGAGATCGCCGCCGGGCAGCAGGATACCGCCGAGGCGGATGCCGCCTTGCAGCGCCACCGCGCCGTGGCAAAGACCATGGAAGCTGCGGGCGAAAAGCTTGCGGCAGAGATCGAAGCGCTGAACGACGAACTTGCCCGGCTGGCAGATGCCAGCACCGCCAGCGGTGCCCGCAAGGACAGCCTGCGGGCAGAACTTGCCGACTGCACTGCAAAGCGCACCGAAGCACAGGTGGCACAGGCAGCCGCCGAAGCCGCCGGAGATACCGCCCGGCAGCGCCTGCCCGCGCTGGAACAGAGCGCCCGGGACGCCGCCGCACAGCTGGAAGAGACAAAACAGGATCTGGCCGATACCGTAAAGTACCGCCAGACGCTGGAGGAAAACGAAAAGCAGCTGGGCAACATCCGCTCCGGTCTGGAGCTCAAGCTGCGCAGCCGCAAGGCCGCGCTGGACGAAGCCGATGCCGCCGAGCAGCGGCTGGGCAGGGAACTGGATGCCGCCCGGCAGCGCCTTTCGGTGCTGCGGGAACTGGAAAAGAACATGGACGGCTACCAGAACTCGGTGCGTGCGGTCATGCGCGCCGCCGGGGCACGCCGTCTGCGGGGCGTTCTGGGGCCGGTATCCACCATCCTGAAGGTGGAGCCCGGGTGCGAGGTTGCCATCGAGACTGCGCTGGGCGGCGCATTGCAGAACATCGTGGTGGAAAACGAAGCCGCCGCGAAAGCCGCTATCGCCCTGCTGCGCAACGACCATGCAGGCCGCGCCACCTTTTTACCGCTGGATACCGTGCAGCCCGGCGCGTTCCGAGGACGGCTGTCCGGCACGGCACGGCTGGCCTCTGCGCTGGTGCAGGCTGACCCCCGGTACGAGAATATCGTCTCGAACCTGCTGGGACGCATCATCGTGGTGGAGGATATCAACGAAGCCTCCCGCGTGGCGCGGGACAACGGCTACCACAACCGGGTGGTCACCATGGACGGTCAGGTGATCAATGCAGGCGGCAGCTTTACCGGCGGCAGCGTGCAGCGCAGCGCCGGTCTGTTCACCCGCAAGCAGGAGATGGAGGAGCTGCGTCTGAAGGCGGCGAAGCTGCAAAAGGACTGCATTGCCGCACAGGAAAAGACCGACCAGTGTAAAGAGCAGGCAGATGCCTTGCAGGCAGAATTGACCGCCACCGCCAGTGAGCAGATCACCGCCGCCAACGACCGCGTGCGTGCAGAAGCCGAGCAGAAGCGGCTGGAAGCTGCCGCTGCCCAGCTGGAAACTGCCGTGCAGAATGCGCAGCAGCAGATGGACGCCTTGCAGGCTGCCTTGAACGACAGCCGCACCAAGGCCGATGCCGCAGCCTTGCAGCAGGCAGAGCTGACGGCGCAGATCGAGCAGATGACTGCCGAGCTGAGCCGCATCGCGCAGGGCAGTGACAGCTTCCTGACCCGGCAGAACCAGCTGGCACAGGCGCTCAGCGCCAAGCGGCTGGAACAGGTGACCCGCCGCAAGGACGCGGAACTGGCTTACAGCCAGATCGCTGCGCTGGAACAGCGTGCCAAGGATGCCGCTGCCCGCCGCACTGCATTGGAAGAAAGCCTTGCCGCCCTTGCCGCCCGCAGCGAAGCCTGCCGCACCGAGATCGCAGCCATCCGCAAGGCCAAGACCGACAGCCAGACTGCCATTACCCAAAAGGAGCAGGCCATCCGCGAAGCTACCGAAAAGCGGCTTGCCTGCCAGCAGAAGGAAACGGAAGCGCTGGCAAAAGCCCGCACCGCCTCCGACAGCCGCGAGGAGATGGGCCGGGAGATGGCACGCCTTGCCGAGCGCAAGGCCGCTGCCGAGACTGAGTACGACCAGACCGTGGCAAAGCTGTGGGACGAGTACCAGCTCTCGGTCAGTCAGGCCGAGGAGCTGTGCGTGGAGTTCGACAGCCTGACCGCCTTGCGGGCACAGGTGGCAGACCTGCGCGGCAAGATCCGCGCCCTTGGCAGCGTGAACGTGAGCGCCATCGAGGAATACGAGGAAGTCAAAGCCCGTTACGATGAGCTGTCCCGTCAGGTGACCGACGTGGAGGAGAGCCGCAACGAGCTGAGCCGCATGATCGCAAAGCTTTCCGCCCAGATGCGGGAGATCTTTACCGACAGCTTCCGCGCCATCAACGAAAACTTCAGCCGCGTATTCACCGAGCTGTTCGGCGGCGGCGAAGCCAGCCTTGTGCTGGAGGACGAAAGCGATGTACTGGCCTGCGGTATCGGCATCCGGGTAGCGCCGCCGGGCAAGGTCATCAAAAATCTGGAAGCTCTTTCCGGCGGCGAGCAGGCGCTGGTGGCCATCAGCATCTACTTTGCCATTCTGGCGGTGAACCCCGCGCCCTTCTGCATTCTGGACGAGATCGAAGCCGCCTTGGACGATGCCAACGTGGTGCGGTTTGCCCAGTATCTGCGCCGCATCAGCGACAAGACCCAGTTCATCGTCATCACCCACCGCCGCGGCACCATGGAGGCCGCCAACGTGCTGTATGGCGTTACCATGCAGGAGGACGGCGTGTCCAAACTGCTCAAGCTGGATCTGGAACAGGTTGACGCGACGCTGGTTTCCTGATATATAATAAAAGAAAAATACAAAGGAGGACCACCATGGGGTTCTTCGGATTCGGAAAAAAAGAAAAAGACAAGATGAAAACGGGCCTGGAAAAGACCCGCACCGGCTTCTGGGGCAGCATTATGAATACGCTCACCGGCAGCGTGATCGACGATGACATGTACGATGATCTGGAAGAAAAGCTGATCCTTGCCGACGTAGGCGGCGAGGTAGCGGTGCATCTGGTGGACAAGCTCCGCGACCGTGTGCGCGACAAGGGGCTGAAAACCGGCGAACAGGCCGCAGATGCCCTGCGCGACATCATTGCCGAGGAGATGACCCCGGAAGCCGAGATGGCGCTGGACGGCAAGCCCGCCGTCATTCTGGTCATCGGCGTCAACGGCGTGGGCAAGACTACCAGCATTGCAAAGCTGGCTGATTACTACACCCGGCAGGGCAAGCGGGTCATGCTGGCTGCCGGCGACACCTTCCGCGCTGCTGCCAGCGAGCAGCTGGAGATCTGGGCAAGCCGCGCCGGTGTGCCCATCGTCAGCGCGGGCGAGGGCGCAGACCCCGCCGCCGTCATCTTTGATACGGTCAAGTCTGCTACCGCACGCGGCTATGACATGGTCATTGCGGACACCGCAGGCCGTCTGCACAACAAATCAAACCTGATGGCAGAGCTTTCCAAGATCAGCCGCAGCGTCAAGAAGGCCAGCCCGGAAGCCAGCCTTGAGACCCTGCTGGTGCTGGATGCCATCACCGGGCAGAACGCCATCAGTCAGGCCAAGGAGTTCTGCAAGGCTGCCGATGCCACCGGCATCATCCTGACCAAGCTGGACGGCACCGCCAAGGGTGGCTGCGTTGTGGCGGTCAAGCAGCGCCTGGGCCTGCCGGTGCGCTTTATCGGCGTGGGCGAGGGCATCGATGACCTGCTGCCCTTTACCCCGGAGGGCTTTGTGGAAGAGCTGCTCCCCCGTGAATGGAAGCATTAAGGAGGCGCGGAAAATGAAAATTTGTGCAGCCACCGGCAACGCCGGAAAGCTTCGCGAACTGCGCCGCATTCTGGAAGCGCAGGGGCACGAGGTGGTCAGCCAGAAGGAGCTGGGCATCACCATCGAGCCGGAGGAGACCGGCACCACCTTTGCCGAAAACGCCCTCATCAAGGCCGAGACCATCTGCAAGGCCAGCGGCCTGCCCACCATCGCCGATGACTCCGGCCTCTGCGTGGATGCGCTGGGGGGTGCGCCCGGCGTGTACAGTGCCCGCTACTGCGGCCGCCACGGCGACGACGAAGCCAACAACGACAAGCTTCTGGCTGCCATGCAGGCTGTGCCTGCCGGGCAGCGGGGCGCAAAGTTCGTTTCGGCGGTGTGCTTCATCCTGCCGGACGGTCGGCACCTGACCTGCATGGGCGAGTGCCCGGGCAGCATCGCCTTTACGCGGCTGTGCGGCGACTACGGTTTTGGCTATGACCCGCTGTTCATCCCCGCAGACTGCGGTGTGGGCAAAACGGACAAGCGCCCCAACACCGAGAACCGCAGCTATGCCCAGCTGACCCCGGACGAAAAGGACGCCATCAGCCACCGCGGCAACGCACTGGCAGCGCTGGAAAAGCAGCTGCCCAGCTTTCTGAGTGCAGTCACGGAAGAAGGCGTTATCGCACAGGTGTCTGGAAAAGTAGAGATCAAGCTGAAATGATCGTAAGTCCGAAGATGGCTCGCCCTCTCCGCCTCACCTTGTTCGGCACCTCTCCCAAAGGGAGAGGCCTTGGCAAAACCACAAACTTTATCTCCTCGCCAGAGGCTCTCCCTTTGGGAGAGCTGGCGCGAAAGCGCCTGAGAGGGCGAGGTCGCTGACAGATACGCCCCATCCCGTGAAAAAGTAAAATTGAAAAATCCGAAATATCAACCTCAAAATAAAGGAGAAAAACTATGCTGACAAGCAAACAGCGCGCTATTCTGCGCGGCAAGGCAAATACCATGGATCCCGTTTACATCGTGGGTAAGGGCGAGATCGACGAGACCCTGATTCAGGGCGTGAAGGACTGTCTGGACGCTCGGGAGCTCATCAAGCTCAAGGTGCTGGAAAACAGTATGTACAACGCCCGCGAGGCCGCTACCAAGCTGGCCGAGGCCACCGGTGCGGACTGCGTGCAGGTGATCGGCTCCAAGTTCGTGCTGTACCTGCAGAAGAAAAAGGACAGCGCCTACGCCGACCTGCTGAAGTAAGATGAAGATCCTTCTCTATGGCGGCAGCTTTGACCCGCCCCATAACGGCCACCTGAATAACCTGCGTGCAGCGGCAGACCGCGTGCGCCCGGATAAGATCGTGGTGATGCCGGCAGGCACTTCCCCTTTTAAGGAGGGGACAAATGCTTCCGGTGCGCTGCGGCTGGAAATGTGCCGGTGCTTTGCGGCACTGGCGCAGGAGCCCGGGATGCCGCCGTTGGAAGTAAGCGGCTGGGAGGTGGCGCAGGCCGCAGCGGGCAGCCGCAATTATACCGTGCTCACGCTGGAAATGCTGGCAAGGGAAAACCCCGGCGCTGTGCTGTACCTTGCTATTGGCAGCGATATGCTGCTCAGCTTTGAGGGCTGGCACCGCTGGCAGGATATCCTGCGCATTGCGCGGGTGGTGGTTACCAGCCGTGATATCGGCGATGCCTCGGCGCTGCACGCAAAGGCAAAGCAGCTGGACCCGTCGGGCGGACGCATCCTGTTTGCCCCGGTGCAGGCGCTGCCTATGGCCAGCAGCCAGCTGCGGGCCCGGCTTGCCGCCGGAGAGGAATGCGAAGCCGAACTGCCGGAAGCGGTGCGCACCGTCATCCGGCGGGAAGGACTATACCGGAACACAGAAGGAAGTAGCAGATAAATGGATCTGAAACAGGCAAAGGAACTTGTGCGCAGCCGCTTGAGCGATAAGCGCTACGAGCATACCATCAACGTGAAAAAAATGGCCGTCAAGCTGGCTAAGCACTACGGCACCGACCCGGAGCAGGCCGCACTGGCTGCGCTTTTGCACGATGCCGCCAAGGAACTGCCCAAGGACGAGATGCGCGCCATCATGCAGGCGTACCCGGAATACGCGCAGGGCGGCGAAGCGCGCCCCACGCCGGTATGGCACGGCATCTGTGCCGCCATTCTGGCGCGTACGGAGTGGGGCGTCACAGACGAAGCCGTGCTCAGCGCCATCGCCTGCCATACCGCAGGTAAGGCGGGCATGACCCAGCTGGACAAGATCTTGTATCTGGCTGATATGACCAGCGCCGAGCGGGACTGGCCCGGGGTGGAAAAGCTGCGCAAGCTGGAAATGAAGGATTTGGACGCCGCCATGCTGGCGGCGCTCAAGCAGACCAACGGCTTTGTGCTGTCCGAGGGCAAGCCCCTAGACCCCGAGAGCAAGGCCGCCTACGAGGATATCTTAGCGCACAGCGGGCAGAATGAAGGGTGAAAAGCCGGGCACCGATTAAAAATGGTTTCGGCCATCCCCGGATAAAACAATTGCAGATTTTGCCGTACCATGCTATACTGAAGGATATGACAGGTCTGCAGGTAAAAAACTCTGCAGAGCAGTGAAAAGCTGGAGGATATAAAAGCATGAGCCAGACGCCACGCCATATCAATACAGACCGCTCGCTCAGCCGCCCGGATCAGGCGGCGCGTGCCCCGCAGGCTGCCCCGGAGCAGAACACCCGCAGCACTGCCGGGGCGCAGCACGCCGCGCCGCCCCGCTATGCAGCACAGCCCGATCTGGGCGGGGACGATGCACCGCGCCGCCGCAAAAAAAAGAAAAAGACCCCGTTGTGGCTGCCCTTTGCCATCGTGATGGGCGTGATTGCCGTGATCTCCGGTGTGGTGGTGTACGGTGTGAGCCTTGTGAACAAGGTGGAGGACAGCATCCGCCCGGCAGAAAGTGCCCCCTCCATCGTGGAGGAGATCCAGACCGCCGAGGAGTACAAGGGCGATGTGGTCAACATTCTGGTCTGCGGCATCGACTTTGAAGAGGGACGCTCTTACAGCGACACCAGCTCCAACGACGGCATGACGGATATGATCCTGTACTGCCAGTTTGATATCAAGGGCGGTGCGCTGCGGATGCTGCAGATCCCCCGCAACACGCTGGTGACCACCCAGAACCGCAAGCTTACCCTTTCCAACGGCAAGACCTATGCCGTTTCCAACTACCAGATCAACTCGGTGGCGCTTTCCAACGGCGGCAGCATTGCCGCGCTGGCAGATGTCATCTACGACCAGTACCACCTGCCCATCGACTACTATGTTACCATCGATATGCAGGCGCTGGTGGAAATGGTGGATAACTTCGGCGGCATCGAGGTGTATATCCCCCACGATATGTCCTACGGCGGCAGCAAGCTGCTCAAGGGCTACCGCAATCTGAACGGTGCATCGGCGGAGTTCTTTGTGCGCTGCCGCCACGGCGACGGCTACGCAAACTCTGATATCGACCGCTTGAATATGCAGCGCTACTTCTACGCAGGTCTGTTCAAGCGCGCCCGCGCTATGGGAATTACCGATATCCTGAACCAGCTGCCGCTGATATTCAAGGACTATATCCACACGGATATGGATATCACCACCATCGCAAAGCTGCTGGCGTCCTTCCTCAAGATCGACAGCTCCAACATCATTCTGGCGCAGACGCCGGTGTTCATGGGCGTGCCCAACGTGGGCAAGACCGACACCTTTGCCGGCTACTCCTGCGTGGTGCCGGATGCCGGTTCCATTGCAAACCTGCTCAACCAGTATTTCTGCACCTACACCGGCCCCATTGATGTGAGCGAAATGAACATTGTCACCGACGAGTGGCCCCACGGCAGTGCATCCACCGATGCCAACGTGCAGTATATGGGACGCATCGATAAGGAATCCGACGACGCCATCCTCAGCGGCGATACCGACCTTTCCGGCGCTGTGACCACCGATGGTCAGGCAGCGGGCACCGGACAGTAACAACAAAAACAATACCCTGCACATCGGGTGCGGGGATGTTCCGACAGAAAGGAAAAACATATGGAGAACTTCAACGACAGCAAGGCGCTTGCCATTGAGATCGCAAAGATCCTCGACAAGAAAAAGGCCCACGACGTGCGCGTGCTCAAGGTGGACAGCCTGACCGTCCTCACCGACTACTTCGTCATCGCCTCCGGTACTTCCACCACGCAGGTGGCGTCTCTGGCAGACGAGGTGGAGTACGAGCTTTCGCAGAAGGGTCTGGAACCCTACAGCACCGAGGGTCACGACACCAAGAACTGGGTGCTGCTGGATTACTCCAACGTCATCGTGCATGTGTTCGTGCCCAACACCCGCACCTATTACGATCTGGAGCACCTGTGGGCCGACGGCGAGCCCATTGATATCTCGGAGTATCTGACCCCGGATAGCAGCATTGAATAATTAAGGCAAACAGGTCTACCTTCGGTAAAAGTCCTCTTTGTTATTGCGGCACAATAGGGAAAGTTAGCAAAAACGCCCCCTTGGGGGAGTTGGCAGGGCGAATGCCCTGACTGAGAGGGTTTGTACCGGAAGTACCTTAAAAGCATACACGCCCCCAAGCAACGGTATTTTGGTTAAAGTCTGGAGCTGATTACAAACATGAAGTATGATTACAAGGCCGTTGAGGCCAAGTGGCAGAAGGCGTGGGAAGACGAAAAGACGTTCCATGCTGAGATCGACCACACGAAGCCCAAGTTCTATGCACTGGTGGAGTTCCCGTATCCCTCGGGTGCGGGCCTGCACGTCGGCCACCCGCGCAGCTACACCGCGCTGGATGTCGTGAGCCGCAAGCGCCGTAAGAACGGCTACAACGTGCTGTACCCCATGGGCTGGGATGCTTTCGGCCTGCCGACCGAGAACTTCGCCATGAAGAACCACATCCACCCGGCCATCGTCACCAAGAGCAACGTGGATCATTTCCGTAGCCAGCTCAAGGCGCTGGGCTTCTCCTTTGACTGGGATCGTGAGATCAACACCACCGACCCCGAGTACTACAAGTGGACCCAGTGGATCTTCCTGCAGCTGTACAAGCACGGTCTGGCTTACAAGAAGGAAATGAACGTCAACTGGTGCACCGGCTGCAAGTGCGTGTTGGCCAACGAGGAAGTTGTCAACGGTGTGTGCGAGCGCTGCGGCAGCGAGGTGGTGCACCGCGTCAAGAGCCAGTGGATGCTCAAGATCACCGCTTATGCCGATAAGCTGATCGACGGTCTGGACGGTCTGGATTACATCGAGCGCGTGGCCACCCAGCAGAAGAACTGGATCGGCCGCAGCCACGGCGCAGAGGTCAACTTCGGCACCACCGCCGGCGACACCCTGACCGTGTACACCACCCGCTGCGACACCCTGTTCGGCGCTACCTACATGGTCGTCTCCCCGAGCACGCCATCCTCAAGGCGTGGCTGGAAAAGGGCATCATCAAGAATACCGACGCCGTCAAGGCTTATCAGGCCGAGGCTGCCCGCAAGAGCGACTTCGAGCGCAGCGAGCTGAACAAGGAAAAGACCGGCGTCAAGCTGGAAGGCGTCATGGGCATCAACCCGGTCAACGACACCGAGATCCCCATCTTCATCTCCGACTACGTTCTGTCCACCTACGGCACCGGCGCCATCATGGCCGTGCCCGCCCACGATACCCGCGACTGGGAGTTCGCCAAGAAGTTCGGCCTGCCCATCATTGAAGTGGTCAAGGGCAACACCCCGTCCAATCTGGACGAAGCTGCCTTTACCGATGTTGCCACCGGCACGCTGGTCAACTCCGGCTTCCTGAACGGGCTGTCCGTCGTCGATGCCAAAAAGAAGATGATCACTTGGCTGGAAGAGACCGGCAAGGGCCGTGATAAGGTCAACTACAAGCTGCGCGACTGGGTGTTCAGCCGTCAGCGTTACTGGGGCGAGCCCATCCCCATGGTGCACTGCGACAAGTGCGGCTGGCAGCCCCTGCCCGAGAGCAGCCTGCCCCTGACCCTGCCGGACATCACCGACTTTGAGCCGGGCCCGGACGGCGAGTCCCCGCTGGCCCGCCACAAGGACTGGGTCAAGACCACCTGTCCCTGCTGCGGCGGCCCCGCAACCCGTGAGACTGACACCATGCCCCAGTGGGCCGGTTCCTCCTGGTACTTCCTGCGCTACATGGACCCCCACTGCAAGGATGCCATTGCTTCCAAGGAAGCTCTTGAATACTGGTCTCCGGTGGACTGGTACAACGGCGGCATGGAGCACACCACCCTGCATCTGCTATACAGCCGCTTCTGGCATAAGTTCCTGTACGATATCGGCGTGGTGCCCACGGCAGAGCCCTACCAGAAGCGTACCGCCCACGGCATGATCCTTGGCCTGAACCCCCACAGCTTTGTCAACCTGCCCGCAGAGGAGCAGGAGAAGCTGCTCAAGGAGTACGGCAGCCAGAAGGCCGCCGAGAAGGCACTGGAAGAGAAGTACGGCGAGATGGCACGCCATCCCATCGTGAAGATGTCCAAGAGCCTTGGCAACGTCATCAACCCCGACGAGGTGGTGGACCAGTACGGTGCCGACACCATGCGTCTGTACGAGATGTTCATGGGCGACTTTGAGCAGGCTGCACCGTGGCAGACCTCTGCCATCGCGGGCTGCAACCGCTTCCTCGACCGCGTGTGGGCACTGAGCGACAAGCTGGTGGAGGGCGAGGGCTACCGCCCCGCCATGGAGACCCTGATGCACCAGACCATCAAGAAGGTCAGCGCAGATATCGAGAGCCTGAAGATGAACACCGCCATTGCCCAGCTGATGACGCTGGTCAACGCCATGTACGACAACGGCGGCGCAACCAAGGCCGAGTTTGAGACGCTGGTGCAGCTGCTGAACCCCTTCGCTCCTCACATGACCGAGGAACTGTGGGAGAAGCTGGGTCACAGCCACGACGAGCAGCTGGCTTACTATCCTTGGCCTGCCTACGAGGAGGCCAAGTGTGTGGAGGCTGGTGGAGATCGCTGTGCAGGTGAACGGCAAGGTGAAGGCACGCCTGAAGGTGCCCGCAGACATCACCGCCGAGGACGCCATCGCCACCGCCAAGGCAGACCCCGCTGTGGCTGCCGCGCTGGAAGGCAAGCAGCTGGTCAAGGAAATCTACGTCAAGGGCCGTCTGGTCAATCTAGCTGCCAAGGGCTGAGAACTGCTGCTCCGCTGAAGAAGCGTGAACATATCATCACCCGCAGAGGCGGACCTAGCGCAGGAAACACCCGGGAGCGTCTGTTCAAAAATCTTTCAAAAGTTTTGAGCAAAAACTTTCAAAAAAAGGTTGACGAACCGGATAAAATGCGCTATACTGTCTACTGTTAGTTACCATGTAACAACGAAATTCCTGCCTCACGGTCCAAGGGAGGGAATAAGATGTCGGAAATTCGTGTTAAAGAGGGCGAGTCGCTGGAAAGCGCACTGCGTCGCTTCAAGCGCAGCACTGCTCGCAGCGGTGTGCTCGCAGAGGTTCGTAAGCGCGAGGCTTACGAGAAGCCGTCTGTTAAGCGCAAGAAGAAGTCCGAAGCAGCCCGCAAGCGCAAGTTCAAGTAATTGATTGCTTGGAATCGCATCGTTGCTTTAGATTTTAAACGCGTTGCTAACGCCGATGTAGGGGAGCCTGTTATACAGGTTCCCCTATTTTCATTTTAAAGCTGCTTTGCGCAGGGCAGACTGAGAGGGTCTATTTATGCTCATTACCCCCGAATATGTTTTTAAGGACGTTACCCATATCACACCGGAATGGCTGGCTTCCAAGGGCATTACGGCCCTTGTGCTGGATATCGACAACACCCTGACCGCAGACCGCAGTCAGGAGCTGCCGGAGGAGGTGGCCGCGTGGCTTGCCGCAATGCGCAAGGCCGGGGTAAAGCTGACCATCGTCTCCAACGGTGCGGAAAAGCGGGTGCGCCCCTTTGCGGAAAAGCTGGGTCTTGCCTACCTGTACCGCGCCGCCAAGCCCCTGCCTTTTGCGCTGATGGTAGCACAGCACCGCATGGGCGTGAAGCACCGCCAGATGGCCATGGTGGGCGACCAGCTCTATGCCGACCGCATGGTGGCGGCGCTGTACGGCATCCCCGGCCTGATGGTCATCCCCCGCGGGCCGGACTTGGGTGCCCAGGTCATCCTGAAACGCAAGTGGGAAAAAAAACACTGGCAGAAATATTATGACCGGGGAGGGAAGACCCTGTGAGCGACGATTGGAAGATCCGGTTCGGCACGGCCGGCACCAGCGACAGCTTTGCCGCCCAAGGCTACAAAAGCAGCTTGGACGTGCCGGAGTACACCGCCAAAATGGGACTGAACGCCTTTGAGTACCAGTGCGGGCGCGGGGTGCGTCTGGGGCTGGATAAGGCCGCCCGCATGGCTGCCCTTGCTGCGGAGCGGGACATCCTGTTCAGCGTGCATGCACCTTATTATATCAGTATGTCCAGCCTGGAAGAGGACAAGCGGCTGAACAGCATCCAGTACCTGCTGCAAAGCGCGGCGGTGTGCCGGGCACTGGGCGGCAGACGCATCATCTTCCACTCCGGCAGCTGTGGCAAACAGAGCCGGGAAGCTGCGCTGGAGAAGGCACTGGATACCATGCGCCGCGCTGTGGCTGCGCTGGACGAGGCGGGCTTTGGGGATATGACCCTGTGCCCGGAGACCATGGGCAAGATAGGACAGCTGGGCACGCTGGACGAGGTGCTGACGCTGTGCGGCGTGGACAGCCGCATTACTCCCTGCATTGACTTCGGCCACCTGAACGCCCGCACGCTGGGCGGCATCCGGACCAAGGCCGATTATGCCGCCATCTTCGACCGCATGGCCGAGGCACTGGGCGATGAGCGTGCCCGGCGGTTCCATGTGCACTTTTCCCGCATCGAGTACTCGGCGGGCGGCGAAAAGCGTCACTGGACCTTTGCCGATACTCAGTTCGGCCCGGAGCCCCAGCCCCTGATGGAGCTGCTGGCAGAGCGGCAGCTGACCCCGGTGGTCATCTGCGAGAGCGCGGGCACACAGGCCGAGGACGCGCAGACAATGCAGCAAATGTACCGCGCAGCGCGGAATGTGTAAAAGATTTTGTGTTTTTATCGTCTTTTTTGCCGAAACCCCTTGCCAAACAGGAACAGATTGGGTAAAATAAATAGAGATATGCGTTAAGCATTTGAGATTAAATTTATGGAGGAATTCCTATGATTTCTGCAGGCGAGTTTCGCAATGGCGTGACCTTTGAGCAGGACGGCCAGGTTCTTCAGGTCGTTGAGTTCCAGCACGTCAAGCCCGGCAAGGGCGCTGCCTTTGTCCGTACCAAGACCAAGAACGTCATCACCGGCTCTGTGGTCGAGACCAGCTACAACCCCACCGCAAAGTTCCCGCAGGCTTTCATCGAGCGTAAGGACGTGACCTACAGCTACGAGGACGGCGATCTGTACCACTTCATGGACAACGAGACCTACGATGACATCCCCGTCAACGCAAGCGATGTGCCCGATAACTTCAAGTTCTGCAAGGAGAACGAGCTGTGCAAGCTGCTGAGCTACAAGGGCAAGGTGTTCAGCGTCGAGATCCCCAACTTTATCGAGCTGGAAGTCACCCAGACCGAGCCGGGTGTCAAGGGCAACACTGCTACCAACACCCTGAAGCCCGCTACCGTTGAGACCGGCGCCGAGATCCGTGTGCCTCTGTTCATCAACGAGGGCGATCACATCCGCATCGATACCCGCACCGGCGAGTATATGGAGCGCGTCTGATCATTTGTCGCATACCGGGCAGCGGGCAACCGTTTGCCCGGTTTTTGTATCATACACAAGGAGGGCATTTCAGATGGAACTGAACAAGAAAGCAGCCTACCTGCAGGGCCTGGTGGACGGTCTGGGCGTGGATGAGAGCACCAAAGAGGGCAAGATCATCAAGGCCATGGCCGCACTGCTGGGCGAGATGGCCGATGCCATTGCCGCCATGGACGAGGATCTGACCCAAGCCTACGACCAGATCAACGATCTGAGCGAGGAGCTGGAGGATCTGGAAGCCGACCTGTACGAGGACGAGGATGCCGAGGACGAGGACGACGACGCAACCGACGAGGATGAGGATGCGGGAGATGACGACATCGCCAGCGAGCCCTTCTACGAGGTAGCCTGCCCCGCCTGCGGCGAGACCGTCTACGTCAGCGAGGATGATCTGGATGCAGGCGAAGCCAACTGCGCCCACTGCGGCGTGACCTTTGAGGTCGCACTGGAAGGCGAGGAGGACGAAGCCAAGGACGCCCCCGTGCAGTACGAGGTGACCTGCCCCGCCTGCGGAAAGACCGCCGTATTTGAGGAGGATGAGCTGCTGGACGGCGCACCCAAGTGCCCCAACTGCGGCGAACCGCTGGACTTTGAGGTGACCGAGGAGTAAACGCTTCTTCATCGCCCGTGAAAAGGCAATTTTGGAAAATCCGCAGATTTTCCAAAATTGCAATCTAAAATTCCTATGAATATGGCCAAAGCGCACGCGAAGGCCATTCAAATCGTCCTGTAAAAACGCAATGCCGGGCAGTCCGCAAACTGTCCGGCATTGTTCATTTTAAATTGATTCAGCGGTTCTCGTTGGCCTTCTGCAGCCAGATGCCGCCGATGTCCAGCGCGTTGTACAGGCCGTGCTTGGTGGTCTGACGCGCTACGCGCTCCTGCGGTGCCTTGGTAGTATCCGTAGAAAGCAGCATCAGGTGTACCTTGTCGGCTACCTGCTGCTCGCCCACCGGGGTGGTGGTCAAAATCTGCAGATACAACACATAGGGATCGGTCATGCTGCCGTAATACAGCTCGTTGTCCTTGCGGACGAGGGGCTTGCCTTTATAAGTCAGTTTCGGTGTATATGCCATCGTGAAAGCCTCCCTGTCGTTTGATTCATCTTAGTATAACACATTCTGCCTATGGGATGCAAGCGTTTGCGGCAGTGCTCTGTCAGTTTTGCACCAAAACAGGGGCAGGCCGGGCATGGTCATAATGTTGCCGCAGATCACCACCACGAAACCGGCACCGGCGGCAAGGCGGACTTCCCGCACCTCCATGGTAAAGCCGGTGGGCGCACCCGTCAGCTTGGCGTTATCGCTGAAGCTGTACTGGGTCTTGGCGATGCAGACCGGCAGGTCGCCGTAGCCCAGTTCTGTCAGTTCAGCCAGTGTCTTGGAAGCGGCGGCGCTGAAATTCACACCGTCGGCACGGTAGATCTTTTTGGCGATGGCCTCCACCTTCTGCTTCAGGGGCATCTCCAGCGGGTAGACGTACTGGATGGGACGATCCTCCATGACCTCCAGCACCTTCTCGGCCAGAGCCTTGCCGCCCTCGCCGCCCTTGGCGAAGACCTCGCTCAGGACGCAGGGGACGCCCTGCTCGGCACAGACCTGCTCGACGTAAGCCTGCTCTTCGGCGGTATCGGTGGGGAAGGCGTTGATGGCCACCACGACGGGCAGGCCAAAGCCGTTCTTCAGGTTGTCGATGTGGCGCACAAGGTTGGAGGCACCAGCCTTGACAGCCTCGAGATTCGGCTGGTTCAGGTCAGCCTTGGCTACGCCGCCGTGGCTCTTGAGGGCCCGGAGAGTCGCCACCAGCACGCAGGCGCTGGGCGCAATGCCCGCATAGCGGCACTTGATGTCCAGGAACTTCTCTGCGCCCAGATCTGCACCGAAGCCCGCTTCCGTGATGACGTAGTCGGCCAGCGAGAGGCTGAGCTTGGTGGCCATGACGCTGTTGCAGCCATGGGCAATGTTGGCAAAGGGGCCGCCGTGGATGATGGCGGGGTTATTTTCCAGCGTCTGAACGAGGTTCGGGTCAAGGGCATCCTTGAGCAGCGCGGTCATGGCACCGGCTGCGCCGATGTCCCCAGCCGTGACGGGCTTGCCCTCGTAGGTGTAGGCGCAGACGATCTTAGAGAGGCGCTCTTTCAGGTCGGAGATGCTGGTGGCGAGGCAGAAGATGGCCATGACCTCGCTGGCAACGGTGATGTCAAAGCCATCCTCGCGGGGGGTACCGTTGACCTTGCCGCCCAGGCCATC
>VOFB01001209.1_pt1 | contig 56000 bp, 79 predicted proteins | sample 5384141 | NCBI WGS metagenome assembly VOFB01 (sample SAMN12384721, study PRJNA508395) | human gut metagenome | isolation source: healthy gut A | host: Homo sapiens
TCATCGTCATTGATACACTCCTTCAGGCCCTCCGCATATCCCTGGATTAAAGCAATGGGGGTCTTGAGTTCATGGGATACATTGGAGAGAAACTCCTTGCGCATCTCATCAATCTGTGTTTTCTGCTCCACATCCTTCTTAAGCTCATTGTTGGCTGTCTTCAATTCTGAGATGGTCTCCTCCAGAGTCTCCGACATCTGGTTGAAATGCTCCCCCAACTGCCCGATCTCATTCTGTCCACCACTTTTGTACTTGGCGTCAAAGTCCAACTCAGCCATGTGCTTTTGACAGTTCTGTCAATTCCAGGATCGGGTCCGTTATCTTCTTAGACAGCCACCAAATCAAAATAATACTGAGTGCAATCCCCATGATACTGAAATAGGTCAAAAAACTCATTGGATATCTTCACATTCTCCCGGATTCCCTCCACAGGAATGCACATGAGAAAATAATAATCTGTGTTTAAGGTACCCCAGATTTCCAGATAATCTGACTTTCTCCTGATGTCTTTTCTCTTGTGAAGCGTGTAATTATCCGTCTTTTCCAAAATCTTCACGGAAGAATCATCCACTCCCACACTGTATCCCCAAAGCCGCCCTTGCAACGGCCCACTGTCATTCGTACCACAAACACGTTTAAAATCCAGGTCCAGAATCACCAGGCTGATGTTGTTGGCTTCACAGATATTTCGGAAAGGGCGTTTGCAGAAATACATTGTCCACATATTCATTGGGATCCTCTGTCTGGTTAACAAACTCGTAAACCTCCACCAACACATTTTTTTTTCTTCATCACATAGTAACTCTCCAGAAAAATATTGTTGATGAGCCAGTTGGCCAACAGAATAAATACCATCAGCCCAATGAAAAAAAATGCCATCTGCTTTTTTTATTGAGTGTTTCATTACTCTACCTCAAACTTATATCCCATCCCCAGATGGTCTTGATATAGTTTCCTTTGTCTCCAAGTTTGTTTCTCAGCTTCTTCACATGGGTATCAATAGTTCTGGCGTCCCCAAAGTAATCATAATTCCACACACTGTTAAGTATCTTTTTCCCTTGAGAGGGCAATCCCCTGGTTTTCCATAAAGTAGGTGAGCAGTTCAAACTCCTTGAAACTCAAATCCACTGCCTGACCACCAACCGTCACCAGGTGGGCGGCTTTATTTACTTCAATGTTTCCTGCCTTCAATACTTCATCAGGTGCAATGGCATTGGTTCTCCTCAGAATCGCCTCCACTCTGGCAACCAAGATCTTTGGGCTGAAAGGTTTGGAAATATATTCATCCACTCCAAGTTCAAAGCCGAGTAGTTCATCCCTCTCATCAGCCCTGGCCGTGAGCATGATGATTGGAACCTGTGAGTAGGCCCGGATCTCACGACATACTTCCCAGCCATCCATCTTAGGCATCATGACATCCAGAATGATCAGCGCAATGTCCTTTTCTGCGAAAAAAGATATCAATGGCCTGTGCGCCGTTTTCCGCCTCCATCACATCGAAATCCTTTTTGTCAAAAAGTCCCGCACCAGTTTGCGCATCCTGCTTTCGTCATCTACAACTAATACTTTCAACCGTTCCATTTCCAAGTACCTCCCTGATTCATACCTTACCACGCTTTTCGCCCATTCTTTATCTCTATGGCAGATTATAGCAGGTAATTATGTAAGTTCTGTGAAAACTCTGATCTTTTTCGTATCTCCTGCATACGCAGATCTGTGTCTGCAATGATCTCGGCACACTGTTTCAGCTCCTTCCCAATGGCTTCTGGATTATCCACTTTATCCAAGTCCCTTTTATAGCGAAGCTGATGTTCAAGACTCGCCCAGAAATCCATAGCAATGGTCCTTATCTGCACCTCTACCCGCATCTGCCGTTTCTCCTCTGAGAAAAACACTGGAATCTCCACAATCATGTGCAGACTGCGGTAACCATTGTTTTCGGATGCCTGATATAATCCTTTACCTCCAGCAGTCGGATATCATCCTGCTTTGCCAGCCATCTGGCCACATCGTAGATGTCGTCAATAAAGTAGCAGACCACCCGCACGCCGGCCACATCATTCAAGTTCGCCATCACTGACTCTAAAGTAAGCTCATCGCCGTTTTTCTCCAATTTCTTTTAAAATACTGATCGGTTTTTTAAGTCTGGACTTGATAAATTCTATGGGATTTCTGTTGTACCGTACGGAAAGCTCATCATTTAACACCTCCAGCTTTGTCTTTACCTCCCGTATGGCGCAGCTGTACATCATCATAAGCTCCTCAAATTCCTGCGCCTGGTCAAAGAGCGGCGCTGCCGTATCCGGCAGTATACGCTCATTGATAAATCTGGTTACCCTTTCCATTCTTATCCTCCGTACTTATCATATTTTTGTATCACAGGAAGTTTCTCCCATGAAACACGATATCAGAAAAAATCACCTGCAAACCTGCAGGTGACCTCCGAAAGTCTCTCACTTTCTGCTTTTCGTTTTCTTTTTAATATGGATGGAAGTTTCCGTCAGAGTCTGTCACACCTTTTTCTCCAAAGGTATATGTCTTTCCATCATCTCCAACCCAGTTTCCATTGCTGTCCTTTGTAGCTTTCACATAATTACCGTTTTTATCATAAAAATCATAGTAATCCGCTGAATCGCCTGAGCTGGAAGAACTGCCAGAGGAAGAAGAACCTCCTGAACTTCCGCTCCTGTATGAAGGCGGATCATAATAGTACCAGGTACCATTGCTGTCTTCTACTCCGTCCTCATAGAAATAGTAAACTGTACCATTTTTGTCCACCCATTTACCATCGCTGTTCTCAGTTGTATAGATAGTGTTGCCTTCCTCATCAAAAGAAGTATCTCTCCTCCTGGCTCCCTGAGGAAGCTCCTCCGCTGCTGTCTGTACTTCCACTGCCATCCTGCTCCTCTGTACTGTTCGTGCCTTCGCTGCTCTCGCCGCCTGCACTGCCGGACAGATCCTTCAGAAGCTGAAAGCTGTTGACTGCTTCCTGTACACTTGCAAGAAGTGCAGTGTCTCCCTTTTTTTCACATTGCCCATTACCTGGAATCCTTCGCTGTCCGTGGCCCTGATCACTGCGGACGTGTAGAAAACACCTGCTGTGGTATCCTTATAGGTAAGTGTATAGGAACAAACCTTGACTCCCGTAGACTTGTCAAACTGGAAGTTGCTCACCTGCACATTATCCGTGTCCACTCCTGTTTTTTTCAGTCTCTTGAGCAGGCGTTCCTCTGTTGACCCTATGGGGAGCGTGTCCATATAATCGCCGCTAAAATATCCGATTGTAATTTCACCTTGTCCCTCTGAGGCAAAAGCTACATTGTTAACATCATTGTTTGTGTTCTTCCAGGTGGAGTCCGGCAGTACAATTGAAAACCTTCCATCCTGTGCTGTATACGTAACCTTGGTCACCACAGCCGGCTCAGACTGCGTCTCTGTTGCTGACGTCGACTCCGTGCTGGTCCCTGTCTCGTCTCCCTTACCTTTACATCCGGTCACTGCCAGCATTGCAACAGCTGCCAGAATCAATGGCTTTGCAAACCTTTTTCTTGTCCCTCATATAATCCCCCTTTTCTGCGGTGATCTAGTATCTTGTCCCTCTATTTTATAACGAGAGAGGCATTATTTCAACTTTATTTTGTGAAAACTTCCTGAATTTTTTTACAACTGTTAACGTAACTGTTCAGTTCCTTCACAGTTACATCCAAAAATCCATTTAAAACACCTTCGGTGACGGGATTTTTGCACCCTGAATCATTTTTTACGGTCAGCGCAGTAAATGCGCAGACCTGTTGAATAGTTACCTGTTAACTTTTGTATCCTACGACAGCATCCGCCAAATTTGGATGAATCCGCGCAAACATTTCCCGGTATTCTTCCAAACAATTGTCCGAACCTCAATCACAGGACATTTTGTTCTCGAAATATTCCCAAACGCCCTGGGGCTGATATACTCTGGGAGCGTCTCCCCTGTAAAGCGGACCGTCTGAATATCTCCGCCTATGGCATAATCATCGATGGTCTTAATAGAAGTGGGAAACACCACCATTGTCAGGGAGGAATTGTAAAAGCCAGCTTTCCGATATGCTCTGCCTTCCTGTCCTCTCTCATGGGGTACACCCCTACTCTTGCCTCTGGATAGGCCACCAGAGTCTTTTTTATCTTTTGTGTAGACAGCTTCATCTATAGATGTGTACACGGGATTTTTAAAATCAATATGGATACTTTCAAGATAACGAAGCCCGCTAAAAGCACCTGGTTCTATTTTTGTGTAGTTGGCCGGAATGTCGATCATCTTGAGATCTCCCTTTAGGTTTACAAACGCATCCGGGCAGCCCCATAGCTGCCCTTGTCCGGCAGACGTATCATCCCATTCTCCACACGCCCGGTAAAACCGGTGATCATACCGTTCGTTACCACAAACGGGCTCACTGCTTCCACCCATTTGGCATATAGCTTAATCTTGTCCTTTCCAAATGCAGTCCGGTAAGGAAACTCTGCTTTTCTGGTGAGGGCTTCATCCAGATACCATCCACAAAAAGTATATCCATCTTTCAGAGGACTATCCACTTCCTTCAAAATATAATTATCAAAATAGTAGTACAGTCCATTTGCCCTTCTATATATCCATCGTTTAACTCGATCTCAGCCTGATAAGCAGCCACCTGATAAGAAAAACTCCGCCAGCTTTCCCTGATATTTTAGCATACCTTTGTAACTGCCGGGAGTCTTTGTATAAAATCCCAGTACCGTACATTTGGACGAGTCAATGGATACCTTCTCTCCGTTGCTGTATATGCCATATAGCCTCAAACCTTCCAGATTCAGACTCTCCGCCCCGACACAGACCGGCGCTGCCAAACTTCCTTCGCACACAAATCTGGTCAGCACTGCCGCAGGCGGTACCTCTGGTTCCTCATAGTTTTCACTTTCTCCTGCCGTTCTGTCCTCTTCCTCCCGTTTAGTCTCTGCCGCCACTATCCCCTGTTCTGCGGCTTCACGCCCAGAGGAGGTGACGACTTCGGTCCTTTCTCCCGATTCCTTATACCCCTCTCATCCGGAAATCCCCATTTCGGGTACTGGCAAACATTGCTGTTAATATTATAGATTGACTCCTTGTCCTCAAGGTCCGTTGCGGCTTTACCGCCTTCTATCATCTCTTGATCCATGTAGTCTATGCCTTTAAAATTCGCTGGCTGCGTGTCATCCACCCCTTCTGTTCTGAAGATATCTAGTCCCTTCTGATCCGGGTTTATCAATACTCCTTTTTCAAATCTCATTTCACTTTGCACATTCTGATATTGGAACTGTTTTGCCGGAAACCGGGCATTTTTTACCACTGATACAAGCATCAAAACTATTAATATAAGTATAATACCCTCTGTCACAGACTTTTCTAATAGTTTGGTTTTCCTGCTTATCCTGACTTCTTCTATATTTAAAACCGCTCTCATCGCTCTCTTTTTGTACACTCCCATTTGATTTAGGATATCTATCCTTTTCATTTACAATTTGATCAGCTTATCCTAAAGTCATTCTAACAATCCCACAAAATTGTGTCAACCATATTTTACCAATATATCATTTTCTGTTGAACGTATGGTTAAAAACCCACCACTACTTTTGCAAGTCTCTTGTCAATTCTTTCAAACATAGCCCTGTACTCCTCTATGCACTCATTTGGAACCTCAATCACCAGGTTTCCTGCCTTTGCCAAATTTCCGAAAGCCAGAGGACTAATGTATTCTGGAAGGGTGGTTCCCGTGAACCGAATTTGCTTTACACTTTCCCCAATCCCATAGGCATCGATTGTCTTAATCGACGGTGGAAAAACAATTTTGGTCAAAGAGGAGCCCTCAAATGCCATTTTCCCGACATGTTCCGCCATCCTGCTTGGCAGCATCGCATATTCGCCAGTGATTCCTTCGGGATAGGCCACAATTGTCTTCTTATCTTTCGTGTAGACTGCCTCATCCTCCGAAGCGTACACAGAGTTCTTGAAATCAATATTGATGGAGGTCAAAGTTTTCAGTCCCCGAAACGCCCCTGGCTCAATCTTTTGTATAATTTGGCGGAATATCAATCATCCTCAGGGAAGTGCTGCTTTTCAAATTTCTAAAAGCATCCTGCGCAATGCCGTAACAGCCCTTGTCCGGCAGTCTTATCATCCAGTCATCCACTACTCCCTTAAAGTCTGTAATCATCCCATTGGTAATCACATAGGGGCTTTCCGCTTCCACCCACTTGGCATAGAATTTTATCTTACACTCTCCAAAGGAAGCCTTATACGGAAACTCCACTCTCCTGGTAAATGCGGCGTCTAAATACCAGCCATCAAAGATGAACCCGTACTTTTCCGGAATAAACACCTGATCCAAAGTGTAGTTATCCAGATAATAGGTGAGCCCATTGCCGCTCACTGCAAATCCACCGTTCAGCTCAATATCCACTTGGTATGCAGCCACCTGATAACTAAATTCCGCTGTTTTGCCCATGTATCGAATCATCCCCTTGTATGTCCCCGGGTTCTGAGTCTGCACACCCAGAATTGCACATTGATTCAGGTCTACCTGCAATTTATTCCCATCGCTATAGACTGCCCATATGGTCATCCCATCAATGCTCAGGTGGTCTGCACCAATGCACAGAGGCGCCATGATTGCACCCTCGCAGACAAGGCTCACTACAGAAGCGGGCGGTTTCGGATTTTCCTCTCCGCCATCCTCTGACTCTACAGGATCGTTCGACTCCCGCTCTGAGTCTGACTCCTGTTCTGTACCCGGCTCCTCCGGTTTTTCAGATTCCGGCCGCGTAGTTTCCTCCTCGTCCTCCTTTCTGATGGAATCAGACGGGTCGGAAGGCTTAAAATTATCTTCAGGTTCAGAATCCCCGTTCTCCTTACCATAATTGTAAAGTTTCCACTCCGTTTCACTGTCCGTTCTTCTGTCACCGCCTGCTCTTTTTTTCCTTCTCCACAGCAGTGCTGCTTTCCCTTGTTTCGTCTATCAAAACGCTTTCCTGATTGTCACCTTTCTCTGCATCCTTTCCCTTCTGATCATCTGCTCCCTCTTCCCATTGGCTTTCTGACATATTTGTTATCTGCCCTTTCTCCTTTTCCGAATCTGTATTTGCACCCTTCTCTGACTCAGCTATCCGTGTATCCCCGTAAAAGGTGTCCCATTTTGGGTTCATAAGCACATACAAATTATATACAAGGGCAATACCAATGAGAAGCGTCATAAAAAAGGCCCCACTGTACGCCAATAATCTCTCAAATTTATTTTTCTTACGTCTCTTTTTACTTTTTGTATTTTTCATATTCTGTCCGCTTTCTTCATGTCCATTTTGTAAATGCACAAAAGCATCCACCCTTTACAAAGATGCATGCTCTTGGCCTCTAAACATTTTATCAGCGCAGAATTAATGTGTCAATGTGGTCCTGCTATTACTTACGCGCTTTTGTCAATTATGTTTGTGTTTCTAACCTGGTTTTTGTATAAAATAACCGAAATTACCATATACTAAAATATAGGCATTTAAACTAAAAACTATACACTTTACTGAAAGGTGTGATTATATATGACATGGTCAGTAATCTTACTATTTCCCATACTCATATGCTTTATCACAGTTCTCTACTCCTGCATACACATCACAACTCCCTACGATGAGGCTGTCGATGACCTGGAACAGGAACGGTTTCTCGAATCACTGTACTGATAGCTTATGTTTCTGACTGTTTTTGCATCCTACGCCACAGCGCCAAGGACAGGGCAAGTATGCCAAGGGATTCCATACCCAGAGCTGCTTCAAGAACCACTGCTGATGTAAAATACGGCAGTATCCCATCCACAACCGTGTGAAGCAGCAGAGCCAGCAGATACCACCTGATCCTGCGCCCATTCACTGCCATGACCACAAGTATCGCCAGAGATACCTGAATGATCAGTGCAAAACTCTCTCCAAAAGTCCCAGGACCATATTTTGCGAAAAACCGTTGGATACAATGTATTGGACCATGGCTGTAAGCAGCCACCCGGCCTCCATGAGACCGTGTCCCAGCCCGAAAGTGACAGCGTCACTTAGCGACAGCCTGCTCTTCTTAAAAAACTGTAGAAAAAACAAGTCTGCCGGTCTCCTCAAACAGTCCGGCCGTAAAATGCAATAATCCAGGACATCACCATGGGAATGACAAGGGATGCATAGAGATACGTCTCCGTGTCGTAAAATAACTTCAGCAGCGGAATCCTGAGCACCAGCTGGGATACACCAAAGGATGCCAGTCCTGCAAGAAAAAGCAATAATTTCTTTCTCATCCAGACTCCTCTTTCTTTCTATTCACAGGTTATTTGATAAAGAACTGCACCACTTTCAACTCATCATCAAACGCCATAGTAAATTGCATCTTGCCCTGCTCGTATTCTCCCACTGCCACCACTGCAGCATAGTCGTTCTTTTCATTATCCTGCTGCCCTGCAATCGCAAATTTGTCTACAGATTTAAATTCCCCAGCTTATCCATGGCTGTCGTCCCCGCCGTCTCAAACTGCTCTACCGTTACCGCCGCCTGAAATTCATCATTTCCCATTTCAATCAGGCTCTGATATTCCTTGGCATTGAACAGCTCGATAGCCTCCTCCGCCTTTGTCCTGACCTCATCCTCGCTGAAGACATCCGCCAGGGAACCTCCGCTTTTGCAGGCGCAGAGCATGAGCGCTGACAACAGTAAAATTGCAGTAAACCTTATTTTTCTTCATACAATCTCTCCTTCCAAGTTTATCACAGCTTACAGAAGGGGGCCCCTCCTCTGTTAATCGGTATCTTTATCATACGCCAAAGGAAGAAAATTGCAATAAGATTTGTCTGAAGTCCTGGAAAACGTGCCTGAAATACAAGCAGCCTATCCCTGCTCCTTTTTTTTTTTCTATATTTGATTGCGGCAACCGTACCTCCGGCAGCCACAACCGTTACCCCAAAGACAACTGCCTTTCCCCAGTCCGGCACCTGTGACTGTGCTTTTTTACCTCTGCCTGTGTCTCCGACTGAGAAACTGTCTCTGACTCTTTCTCTGTCTCAGCCCTGGTTTCACTCTCCGTCTGGGTTTCCGTCTCACTCTGTGATTCCGTCTCCGTTTCGGATTCTGTCTCTGTCTGCGCTGTCTCAGTCTGATCTCCGGAAGGCTGCCCTCCTTTCTGGCCATCTCCATTCCCGCTCTGATCTCCTGATCCCTTGCCTGTATCATCCCCTGTGTTCTCATCAAAGGAGTAGGTTTGTGGCTCCCCCTGTCTGCGGCTCTGACGGATCTATCACATTCCCGCTGGAATCGTACTTGCCATCCAGATAATCCTGATATGCCTGGTACGCCCCGTCCATTGTTGGGGAATATCCATGGGAGGACAGCCAGTTCTTAACCATCTGCTTCTCCTCCTCCGTGTAAGCCTGAGCAGGCAAAACGGATGCCTGAAAGGTAAGGGTACTGATCAAAAGCGCTGCAATTATATAAAATTTTTTGATATGTCTCATGAATCTTCCTCTTTTCCAATCTCTGTGATCACGCCAATCCTTCTAAAAATGGGATACAGGTAACTAGCTCCGAAAGTCCCCAGCTTTTTGGGCCCGTCACCTCCCCAACGGTCCGTCTGAGTTCCATCGCTTTGTGGAAGGCCACCAATGCCGTTGCCTTTGTGATGGATTTATCTTTCCTGCTCACAAACATCTCATTTCCCTTTATGCTGTAATCATACTCCAGACCTTTGGCTGTATGAGAAACATCCTTCTGGAAAAATGTCAGCGTCTCCCACAGCAAATCGTCCAGCCCCTCCATAGCGTCAGCTTCTGTCAGAGTTACCGCGCGTTCCACACTCCGCTTTAACTCCTTCACAGCCATTTGGCGTTTCTGGTCGGAATCCTCTTCATCTGCTCCGGGAATCTGTGCACAGAATACATCCTCCGAATAGGGCAGGTAAGAGTTAACAGAGGTTCGGCTCAATTGCAGGAGTTCCTGAATCTCTTCAATGCTCTTTCCCTCCACAGCCAGCCGGTTCACTTCCCGGCTGGTCTTGGTACTGAATACTCCTGCTGTGATGAGAATTTTCCGAACCTTCAGAAATGAAATACCGAACTCGTTTGCTGTGTGCAGTAGAGTGGAGTGAGATGTTTTCTGGGCGGATAGATAGTAATTTACGATATCATTGAACTGTTTTTCTGGGATTTGCATAGATATACCTCAATATTGTTTTCATCTGTTTTCGGTGAGCGTTTATTCGTATCATTATATCAGAATTCAGGCTGTGTGTATAGATAAGGTGGAGATTTTTATGGTAGGACAGTTAGCCGGCAGTTCGGTTCTTCCATTAAACAAATGAAACGCAATATGCTGGAGAATATGGTTGAAATGCTGTTGTCAGAGTGTTAGGTTCCTATGCCATAAACAGCTGCTTTGACCATAACTTGCGAAAAAGTTACGCTACAGACCCTACAGACACAACTCCAGATAATTCATTAGTATAATCTAATTCTTCTAAAAGTGGATACCCACATTTAGGACAGCTCTTCGCCTTATCTGATACAGTTCCTCCGCATTCCGGACAATTGATCAATGACATACTCTCTTTCCCTCCTCTAATTTGTATACATAACTAATACTTTTCCTCATATATTCTTCTTTTCATTATTTTCTGTAATCTCTTCAGCAAAATAATAATCATATATCCAATAATAGCCCCCAGCGAATTAGCCACGACATCATCCAACTGGCAGAAACCTCTCTGGGTTAGGTACTGCATTCCTTCAATCAAACTACTGACAAGTATTGCCACTGGAATACAGATACGCTTTGGAACACGCCCCAGCATAGGAAAAAAAAATTCCGAAGGGAACAAACAGCAAAACATTTTCTATCACATAGGAGTGTGCCTGCACGGTTGTTCCCCAGGTGGCTCCCAGGCCCAACTCTATCCCTGTCCTTGACCCAGGCAGACGAGACAGGTATGTTATCTGTACTACAGCTATCAAATACGTCAGAAAAAGCAGATAGCAAAACCCTTTCTTCCATTGCCAACTCCCTGTACCAATTCGATATAGTATCAATATGACTAATGTCCCCAATGCGCCTGTAATGATGCTAGCCGGAATATATCCCAATACATCCTCTATATCACTTTGCAGATATGGATAGTACTCTTGAATCCATTTCATTTCCTTTTATTACCTTCTTAAATTCTCATATTTTAGATCTGTATGTTTCTCTATTATACCATTCATTCATTAGTTCCAACAAGTATTATGCTATTTTACATATTAATACATAAAAAACCACCCAGCACAAACTCACTGAGTGGATAAAACACTTATTCTCGCATTTCGTCACCTGTTAACAACTCACCTTCAAAAGCTGTGCCTTCCCATGCAGTTTCATTGGAACAGAATTGGCAGGCACAAAGATACAGTCCCCTTAAAGAAATTAATAGGCGTATTCTCATCTAATAAAATTCCACAGCCATCCACGCACAGCAGCACCTGAAAGGAATTGCTGTTGGTCTGAAAATCAGCCATGTTTCTTGTGCGCTCTGTGTTGACCAGCACGCGTTCCACCTGGAAATATTTACACCGGCACAGAAACTCTGAGGCAATTCCCCGTTTATATTTGAGCACGCGCATCGGCTGTCTCGGTTCGGCACTGCCTTTTAAGTTGACCGCATCCAACGCCTTTTCCACGTGCAGCTCCCGCAGATTTCCGTCCTTATCCCGGCGGTTGTAATCATAAAGTCGGTAGGTCAGATTTGAATTTTCCTGAATTTCTGCAATCAGCGCGCCAGCGCCGATGGCATGAACCGTACCTGCCTCGATATAGAAGACATCATCCTTATGTACAGGTACTTTCTGCAGATACTTCTCCACTGTCCCTTCGGAGAGGCTTCTCTCCAGGGTTTCCCTCTCCATATCATGATAAAAACCATAAATCAGCCTGGAATCCTTCGCGGCATCCAACACATACCACATCTCTGTTTTTCCAAGAGAACCGTTTTCATGCGCTTTGGCATAGACGTCATCGGGATGCACCTGAACGGATAAATCCTTTTCGCATCAATCAGTTTAATCAGAATCGGCAGCTCCCCGCCTGTCCTGGGATGGGTTCCCAGGTACTCGGGATGCTCTCTCAGTACATTTGATAAAAGCATCCCCTCAGCTCCCCGGATGCAACCACACTGGTTCCATCCGGATGGGTGGGAGCATTCCCAGGTTTCCGCCAGAGGATCCTGATCCATCTCCTTTGAAAACTCATCTTTTAATCGGGTTCCGCCCCACAAGTAATCCTTTCCGGCCGGCTTTAAAAGAAATGGTTTACCATTCAAGCTCATATTTCTTTTTTGTCATGGACACTGATCTCCTTACCAAGCTGCACTTCCACTATCTTCAATTCCGTATCCGCAAGGATTGTGTGCCGGCAGCCTGCCTGCATGGTCACCACATCGCCCGCTGTCACAGGCTGTTCCATTCCATCCACAATGCTGCGGCCCTCGCCCGAGACAATGGTCCACACCTCATCTCTTCTCTCGTGGCTGTGGTAGTTCATCTTGTGTCCGGGATTCAGTGTGATCTTAATGGTCATGCTTTCATTTTCCACATCCAGGACCCGGAAGCTTCCCAGGACTTTTCCGCAAACATGATCTGCTGGTCCAGTTCATCCACGTAGGGTTTGATGTAGCTGGATTGTTCTTATCTGACACAAGAATTCCCTCTGCGCTTGCGGAGACCACCACATCTCTTAACCCCATACACAGCACAGGAACGTCCAGCTCATTGATCACGTGAACATTTTCACAGCTATCATTCAGGACAGCGTCGCCGATGACCTCTTCCTGCATGGCCTCTGTAAGCGTGTTCCAGGTACCCAGATCCTTCCACTCCCGCCAAAACGCATGACCTGAATGCTGTCTTCTTTTTCAACAACCGCATAGTCAAAGCTAATCTTTGTGAGGGGTCTCATACTTGTCAAACAGGTCCTGGTAATCCGTAAAGTCTATTAATTCATGGGCTTTCTCCAAAACATACTTCAGCTTATACGCAAAAACCCCTCCATTCCAGAGCGCTCCCTGGCGGATATAAGACTTCGCTGTCTCCGCATCCGGTTTTTCTTTAAATGTAGAGACCCGGCTGATCGTTTCATTGCTCTTCGGAATGATATATCCGTATTTTTTCGCTGGGATAGGTTGGCTCTATACCCATCAGGACTAAGTTGGCATCTCCCTTCTCTGCCAGGCTGCCCAATTCCTTAAGCGCCGCAAAATAATCATCCTCCACATACGGGTCTACCGGACATACCACCACCGCTTCCTCCTCCGGGATTTTGCAGACATCCGTCAAATAGGCGGTCGCCAGGGCAATGGCCGGGAACGTATCTCTTCTGCAGGGCTCCACAGAAATCCCTACATTCTCCCCCAACTGATTGTGGATGGCGGATACCTGTGTCTTCGAAGTGGCAATCGTAACGGTTGCATCTGAATCCACTTTTTGATCTGCTGATATACCCGCTGTACCATTGACTGGTACTTCCCGCTCTCTGTTTTAAAAATTTTGATAAACTGCTTGGAGCGAATGTCATTTGACAGGGGCCACAAACGTTTTCCAGAACCTCCTGATAAAAGTACTATATTCATAATCATTTTCTCCTCATATACACACCTGCCGGTTCGTTCTTTTTACCGCTCTGCCCTCATGGGATTGTTTAAGAAATCCTTATAAGACAGCCGGATTCCCTCCTCAAGCTCTGTCTTATAGGTCCATCCCAGCGCCGCGCTCTTAGAGACATCCAGAAGCTTTCTGGGCGTTCCGTTTGGTTTGCTGGTATCCCACCGGATCTCCCCGCAATACCCAATCACCTTTGCAACCAGCTCTGTCAATTCTTTGATTGTCAGTTCCCTTCCAGTGCCTGCATTCACTGTCTCATTCCCACTGTAGTGATTCATCAGGAATACACAGAGATTTGCCAGATCGTCCACATACAGAAATTCGCGCAGTGGGCTGCCATCTCCCCAGCAGGTGACAAAGGGAAGATTCTGCTCCTTTGCCTCGTGAAAACGGCGGATCAGCGCCGGGAGTACATGGCTGTGGGTGGGATGGTATTGTCGTTTGGCCCGTACAGATTCGTGGGCATGACGGAAATATAGTCCGTCCCGTACTGCCTGTTTAAGAACTCACAGTATTTCAGCCCGGAAATCTTAGCCAGGGCATAGGCTTCATTTGTCTTTTCCAGCTCAGAGGTCAACAGACAGCTCTCTTTCATGGGCTGGGGCGCCATGCGCGGGTAGATACAGGAAGATCCAGGAACTCCAGCTTCTTACACCCGTTTTCCCATGCAGAATGAATCACATTCATCTCCAAAATCATGTTGTAGTACATAAAATCCGCCAGCGCTTCCTGATTCGCTATAATACCGCCAACCTTAGCGGCTGCCAGAAACACATATTCCGGTTTCTCCTCTGCAAAAAGTCCTCTACCTCCGCCTGACGGCACAGATCCAGCTCTTTATGTGTGCGCGTGATAATATTTGTATACCCCTGCCGTTCCAGCTCTCTTACAATGGCAGATCCAACCATGCCTCTGTGTCCTGCCACATATATTTTTGCGTTTTTCTCCATCATGCTTCTTATCTCTCCTCACCCAGGCACTAGTGTACTGTATACTAGACTGCCTGAAACTATTTTACTCTCAGTCCATAGCTGCCATCATAGCCGCTTCCTGCTTTGCAAGCTTTCTGTCATGCTCCGCCATGATTTTCACCAGTTCTTCATAACTGGTTTTCTGTGGATTCCAGCCCAGTACGGTCTTTGCCTTCGTGGGATCACCCCAGAGGTTATCCACGTCCGTGGGGCGGAACCACTGCGGATTCACACTCACCAGCATCCTGCCCGTGTCCGCATCATAGCCTTTTTCATCAATTCCGCTGCCTTCCCAGCGGATACGTATCCATTGGCCTGAAACGCCTTTTCCGTAAAATCCCGGACCGTATGCTGCTCTCCTGTAGCAATGACAAAATCATCCGGTGTATCGTGCTGCAGAATCATCCACATACACTCGACATAATCCTTGGCGTAGCCCCAGTCACGCAGGGAATCCATATTGCCCAGCTCCAGATGATCCTGCAGGCCCTCCGCGATACGACCTGCAGCCAAGGTAATCTTTCTGGTAACAAAATTCTCTCCCCCGGCGTTCGGATTCATGATTAAACAGAATTCCATTTACTGCAAACATGCCATACGCCTCCCTGTACTCCTTCACAATCCAGAAACCATACTGTTTTGCCACCGCGTACGGGCTGTAGGGATGAAAGGGGGTAGTCTCCCTCTGCGGAACCTCCTCCACCTTTCCGTACAATTCCGAGGTGGATGCCTGATAGATTTTCGTTTTCTTCTCCAGGCCTAGGATGCGGACCGCTTCAAGGATACGGAGTACCCCGATCGCATCCACGTCCCCGGAGTACTCGGAACATCAAAAGATACCTGTACATGGGACTGTGCCGCCAGATTGTAAATCTCATCCGGCTGAACCAGCCCGATGATGCGAATCAGGGAAGAGGAGTCCGATAAATCTCCATCGTGGAGTCTGATGCTGCCCGCAGCGATCAGATGATCAATTCTTGCTGTATTTGAGATGGATGCGCGGCGGGTGATGCCGTGAACCTCATATCCCTTTTCAATCAAAAACTCCGCCAAATAAGAACCATCCTGTCTGGTAATTCCTGTGATAAGAGTTGTCTTTGCCATATGTATTATCCTCGCCTTTCTTTTTTCGTAACGGATCCGTTACCTTTTTCGGTCAAATTTAACACCTGTTCACTATCTTACAGAAATAACAGCCGGTTGATAAGTGACAATATTGCCCTGTTCTAGCACATTATTGACTTTTTTAACATTTCAGTTATACTGGATTTATAAAAAGTATTTTTAGAAAGGAGCCTTCCAGCATGAACGAATTTCTCTTTCACGGAACCCTGGTCACTACCAACCGCATCCTGTATACCCCCTCCTCCTCATTCGCTCGCACAAACCTGCTGCATCTGCAGAAAACCGGCATACTGCAGGCCCAAAAGCCCCATACCAGCAAGCGTAAGAACCTGATCTCCTATCTCTTCTTCGCAGTGAAGAGTGGTTCCGGCACACTGCAATACGACAATAAGCAATACGCCTTAAAAGCCGGAGATTGCGTTTTTATTGACTGTAGAAAGCCTTATGCACACCACACCTCAGACAAAAACCTGTGGAAGCTCCACTGGGTCCATTTCTATGGGCCTGCTATGAACGGCATCTATGAAAAATATGTAGAGCGGGGCGGCCTGCCGGCTTTTCATCCAGACAATATTGACTCCTTTTTAATCTTGATGGCTGAATTATATGAAATTGCTCAATCCAATGAATATGTAAAGACATGAGCATACAGGAAAATTTAGCCTCCCTGTTAACGCTCATAATGAAAGAGAGCTGGCATCCGGAAATCTCCAGACGCAGCTCTTCTAAGAAGCAGAATCTATTATCTGTTAAAAAATATTTAGACGAACACTATACATGTAAAATTACCTTGGATGAATTGGCAGAGCGTTTTTTTATTAATAAATACTATCTTACAAGAGTCTTTAAAGAACAGTACGGGACCTCCATCAATGGTTACTTGCATGAAAAACGAATTACCCGCGCTAAACAGCTTCTTCGGTTTACGGAGGAACCTATTGAGAAGATCTGTGTGGAGTGCGGAGTGGATGACGCAAATTATTTTACCAGACTTTTTAAAAGGGTGGAAGGGGTAACTCCGGGGGAGTATCGGCGTGTTTGGCAGGGGTAGTACAAGCCCTAGGTCAAATCTTTCGTCTCTGTGTTATGCATTGACAAAGCTGCAATGCCAAAGAGATGACCGTTAAAACGGCGGGAAATTGATGTGATCACTAAAAGGAATATGTGAAGAAAAGGACCTGTTGACAAACTCCCTTTTCTAGTTTCAATTTTGCATACGTTCTTTTAAAAGTAAGCGCTTTATAACCAACCGGATAGTCAAACTCCAACTTTTGTGAGATACTTCAGATACTTGGAGCAATTCACTTCATATCTGGTTCTCAGAATTACAAAAGCTGCGCTTCCATCTCCTATCTTTGGCCACTTTTGTTGTACTTGATTGCTCCAAAATCTCACGTTGGAGGAGATGAATCAAATGAGTACAACTTCAAATGATGAACATTGGTTAAAACTGCTCACCCAGTGCAGAGCCAGTGGGCTTACCGACCGTCAATGGTGCATAGAAAACGGGATTCCTGTCAGCACATTTTACTATCACGTCCGGGCTTTGCGCAAAAAGCCTGCGAGGTTCCGGAAGCAGTGGAGGCTGCAGCACAGAAACAGGAAGTTGTCCAGATCCCTCTTTGGGAAACGGAACAGCGTACTTCAGATACCGTTGCTTTACATATGCCCTCGATTTGTCTGGAAATGCAGGGCATCCGTATTGAAATCCATGAACAGGCCGGAGCGGATGTGATCCGGAATACTCTTCTTGCCCTGCGGCAGCTTTGTTAGGCGAACTGTCCGGTGTGGCTAAATTTTTTCCTTGTGACAGGCTACACCGACATACGAAAAAGTATCGATGGCCTGATGGCGATCGTTCGGGGACACTTATGAATTAGATCCCTGCAGCAATTCCCTGTTTCTTTTCTGCGGCAGACGCTTTGACCGGATCAAAGCGCTGCACTTTGAAAAAGATGGATTCTGGCTCTATTATAAACGTTTAGATAATGGGCGGTTCCAATGGCCACGGGATTCTTCGGAAGTAAGAAACCTTAGCCGGCAGGAATACCGCTGGCTTTTGGAAGGGCTTTCCATCGATCAGCCTAAGGCAATCCGACCTGCCTGGAAAAAGGACTTCTAACCTTTGTGCAAAAGGAGAAAATTTTTCTTCCCCTTATGGGGCAAAAACGCTGCTGATGAGTTATCCACATAACAATGGAACCGCTGGAAAATCGAGAGGATAACGTTTTCTCATTTGTCCCGGATTACCGGTTGCGTGTGGAAAACCAAACATTTTCAGAGGCAATATTCCGCCAAAACTGTGTGTTTTCCACATTTCTTCTTCGTCAAAATGACGGCGGCAGCACGGCAGAAAATTCGCTTTTCTGTTGGATTCCCGGTATAATAGGAACCAATAAAAGAAAGGTGGTTCCTTAATGCCGCAGTCAGAAATGGAAGCGCTCATGCAGCTTTAGAAAGAAACAATTGAATCCCTTCGTCAGCTGGCGAACAGCCAGCGTCTTACCATTGAGCAGATGGCCAAAAGCCATGAAGAGCAGACCGCACAGCTGAACCAGACGATCGCAAATCTCAATGAAACGGTTGAGTACCTGAAGAAAAAGCTGTTCGCGTCTTCCAGTGAAAAGACAAAAAAGATGGATTTCCCGGACAGATGGATCTGTTCAATGAGGCAGAAGCCACTGCGGATCCTTCTGTCCCGGAACCGACTCTGGAGGAGGCTGTTGGTGGCTATGAACGTAAGGCAAGGAAACAGAAAGCCACCAGGGAAGAGATCCTTGCGGGGCTTCCGGTGGTCGAAGTTCCCTGCAGCGTGCCGGATGAGGACAGGAACTGCCCCTATTGCAACGCTCCGATGGCGGTCATCGGGAAAAAGGTCGTGCGGGAAGAACTACGGATCATCCCCGTGAAAGTGGAACGGCTCCAGTATGTCCAGGAAGTGCTTGGCTGTCCGGAATGCAAGAAGGACGGCGCTTCCGTTATTGTTGGGGCTGAAACACCAAGCCCGCTGCTGAAACACAGTCTCGCCTCCCCGTCCACGGTTGCTTACGTGATGTACCAGAAATATGTGAACAGCATCCCTCTTAACCGCCAGGAGACAGACTGGAAACAGCTTGGGGTGAAGATCCCCAGAGCGACACTGGCTAACTGGGTCATCAAATGCGGCATAGATTATATGGAGCCGGTGTATGGACAGCTTCACCGGCATTTGCTGGAGAGGGACATTATCCATGCAGATGAAACACCCTGCCAGGTACTGAAAGAGGAAGGGAAAACGGCACAGTCCAAGTCCTATATGTGGCTGTATGGCTCCGGAAATGATGATTTGCCGCCGATCCGTCTGTATGATTACCAGCCCAGCCGGGGCGGATATCATGCGGAAGAATTCCTGAAAGGTTTTTCCGGATACCTTATCTGCGATGGTTTTGGCGGTTATAATAAGCTGAAGAATGTCATCCGCTGCGGCTGCCTTGCCCACATGAGACGGTACTGGCATGAGGCACTTCCCGGGAAATCGAAGAAATCCCCGGATAAGACTCCGGCAGAGATCGGTTTCGATTACTGCAACCAGTTATTCGAACTGGAAAAGGAGTATGCGGATCTGGATACCGATACACGGAAATCCAAGCGTCTTGAGACAGAGCCTGCCATATGGGAGGCTTACTGGTCATGGCTTGAAACAGTGAACCCAGCTGGCGGAAGCCGTCTGGCCATAGCGGTGACCTATGCGAAAAACCAGAAGCCCTATATGGAGAATTATCTGTTGGATGGCCGGTGCTCCATATCGAACAATATCGCAGAAAATATCGCCCGCCCCTATGCGGTAGGGAGGAAAAACTTCCTGTTCCATGATACTGTAAAGGGCGCCCGGGTCAGTTCCATCATTTACAGTTTGGTGGAAACTGCGAAACTCAACAATCTAAACATCTACGCATATCTGGAGACTGTACTGCTCTATATGCCGGACTACAAAAAAAATGAGCCCGGAGGTATAGAAGAGCTGATGCCATGGTCTGACATGATACAGCAGAGATGCCGAATTAAATCGAAAAGTTGAAGTTGGAGTATTTTACTTCAACTATAGCTGAATACCTTGTGAAAAGGTAGCCATTATTTTATTGAGCGCTTACAATATGTGCTCAGGTTCGCCCAGTTTTCCCGCCAGGAAGCAGCGATCCGGGGATATTTCTTTCCCCCATGCTTCTTCAAATGCATCCAGGGCGCTTTGTGCCGTCGGTTCATCCACTGCGGCATAAACAGCCTTGAGATCAGCCATGAGTGCTTTCAAATCCTTATAGGATACATACTTGCTGGAATTTCGCAGCTGATGGACGATGCAGTTCTGGATGTCCGTTTGCGGAAACACCGCATTGATTGCATTCGAAAATCCAGTCAAATTGTCCGTGCAGGCAATGAAAATGTCGTTGACTCCACGGTTTTGAGGCCGCCGAGTACAGTCGCCCAGAATTTGGCGCTCTCGTTTTCCCCAACCCACATCCCCAGAACGTCCTTGCGGCCTTCCAGATCGATTCAATGGCGATATACACGGCCTTCTTCACGATCTGGCCCTCGCTGCGGACATGGTAGTGGATGGCGTCCAGAAACACTACGGCGTAGGTCCCTTCCAGAGGCCTTTGCTGCCATTCCCGACGATGGGCAGGATCTTGTCCGTGATTCTGCTGACGGTCGTATCCGATACCTCCACGCCGTAAATGTCACGGATATGCATTTCGATATCCGACGTCGTCATCCCTTTGGCGTACATGGACAGGATCTTCTCCTCGATGTCCTGGCGGATGCTGGTCTGGTTCTTCTTCAGTATCTGCGGCTCAAACTCGCCTTTCCGGTCCCGCGGAGTGCTGACTTCCACGTCGCCGAAGCTGGTTTTCAGCCTCTTGCTGCTGTGACCATTCCGGGAGTTGTCTGTTTCCTTGTTGCGGAAATCATATTTGCTGTAACCGAGCTCTTCATCCAACTCCGCCTCCAGACCATTCTCCATGAACTCGGCGATGGTCTCCTTGAACAGGTTCTGGATGTCCGCCATGCTGCTGATGTTGGCTTCCTGCAGCAGCTCGCGAATCTTGGCGCGCCGCGCGTTTTCTTCTGGGGCGCGGTTCCTTCTCGACATACTCTTAAACCTCCAAACTGATGCTCTTTATTCTACACCAGCTTGGAAGTTTACTCAATTCTTGGGATGGTCTCGAGATTGGGTTGATTCATTGCTGCTTCACCTTTTTCTTGACCCAAATGGTAGTCCAATAGCATACTCCACCAATTATTCCACCCAAGGTATTATATACCAAATCAGAGATTTGCACCTGCCCAACCCTTAGTAGAAGCTGAGCCATTTCAATCAAAAGGAACACAAGAATGCATTTCTAGTAGCATATGAAATTGTTTTTATTAAAGTGAGTTCTTGTTTATCTGCAACCCATAGCCATAGAAATAATAGTGGAACAAAAAGTATGACATTTTCAATTGCTTCTGTCGTCAATTCACCATTGGCATTATACAATCCAAAGATTCCGATAACGTTTTGCAGCGGATTTGTCCATGCAAAGCGATTAAACAATGTCCTGAATAATACAAGCGCAGCATAGAACGCTAACAGAAAAACCTTTTGGAGATCTTTCCTCTCTTTGAATTCCTTTATCCATTTTTTTAAAGTATTTTTCAAGCCATCTTGCCTACATTGCATGTAAAAAACATAAACAGCACAGCAAGCAAAATGGAAAATCCAAATGCCTGTCCGAATGCAGATAAGACATTATACAAAATTGTTTTTATCATATTCGTTCAGGCTCCTTTACCTATTGTCATCCTTTTTTGGCTTCTTGCCTCGGCTACCCACAGTAGAAGTATCGTAAACGGAATAAATAGTGCAAGAATCTTGATACACTCTGTCTCTCCCTTAGCGTTATAAAGTTCCCTAACACCTATAAGATTACTCACTGGATTTGACCAGATGTTGCGGTTCAGTATCTGTCAGCAGTTTTCTCCGCAATAAAGGACATACTTTCGTGATTAGAGAACAGAGCAACACATCCGCATTACTGTACAGTTCTTCAAGCATTTGTTTCTGCACTAATCCAGCAGCAAGAATTCGATCATCTCTTTCCGCAAGAAAAGTCTTTCATTAAATTCTTCCTAACTAATTCATAAATACATCTCATTACATACGCGCATATATAACTACAAAGTACAACAATTAATGCATTTAGTGGTACCCCACCCCGGAGCTTTAATACGCCTATAATAAACGACTCATTTAAATACATGAAATATGATTGTTTTCCTATTCCTTCAAGAACCTTGTGCAAGGGATTTATTTCTTTTTATTCTCAAAGCAGTCAGTATGTTGTAAACTAACACTGCACATGATAATGTGAAAAAGAACTTTATAAACTTCTCATGCGGCACTGGAAGTAATAAGACAACAGCGACAAAAGAAATAATAAGTATTCCAACTTTTACACGTTTTGCTTTGTTCTCATCAAGATTTTTATTTCTTGCAATAATCATTCCAAGCGGAAAAGATAGACCATAATTCCACGCAATTGTTCCACCGTGCCAAATAATATATTTAATATCCGAATAACGTAATTGTTCCAAATGCCAGTATTCCAAACATAATAGCCACTATTGGTCTATTCTTTAATTTGAAAACTATCCAAGCAATCAGGTAACACGCAAAAATATATGCTATGTACCACATCGTTGGGTCTGCGTTGAGACCAAAGTCTTGCCCCAAAACACTAATAATTACTGTTACAAAAGATATATTTCCATACAATATAGCCCTTAAAATGAGAAATATAACAGTGCAAAACAAATATGGAAAATATACTGAACTGATTCTTTTTCCCCAGTAATTATCCGTTCCTTTTTCTAAAGAACAGTAGATTCCGTATCCGCTTACAATTAAAAACAAATGCACTCCAATTGCTCCACCACAAGGAAACACCTTTGTATGAAACATTATTACAAATATTATCGCAAATGCTTTAATTATCAGTGACTGCTGTTTGTTCATATCAAGTGTCATTTATATACCCTCATCGTCTTTTTACATGGCTTTACAAAGCACTTTGGGAAAACCTTCGTAGAACGCAGATAACATAAAAACTTTGGATTTCTTCATCTTAACAAATCATATTCATTCATCCTGAATTATGAAAAATGAACATGTAATCACATTATTCATTAAACACACATTTACGCTACTCATCACGGAGAGTTGCACAAAGAATAAATCAACTTACGCCTCAAATGATATATTCGAGTCTATATTAGCACATATAAGTAAATTAGGTGTGCTAGATAGCTAGATTTTCTTTATACCGACAGTCTTATTCCCAAGCGTTTGAGCAATTGTATCAAAGTAAATAAACAAAATGAACAATGGTTTTTTAAGAAAAAGAGACATAGAGAAAACTTTGCGTTTTGCACATACGGCATATAGCGAATACACTGCTTTACATGTGGATCACGCAACAAGTTTGAAATCATTCCCCACTCTCCTTTCGATGAAGAGTTCATTAATTCAATAATTCCAAAAATGATCGACCCAACATATACTCCTATATCCATGTTATTCCCAGATTTTTGAGACAAATCTACAATTCTCTTTCTTTCCGAAAATAATGCCATCTTGTTCTTTATTATCGAATTAGTTAGTCCTTTTTTAAAGCGCCCGTGTTCCTAATATAATAGAAATATAGTGCCTCTGGAATTGTTACTACACTACAGGCATACACAAGAACATTCGCATTAAACATACTATCTTCATTCAAGACAATTTGTTCATTGAAGTGAACATCATGCTCAATTAATAACGCTCTCCTATATGCAACTCGCCAACATGCCCCCCACTCATGCTTTGGCTCAAATGTACCGTATTTAGCCCAATGGGATACCTGATCCACAGAATAGCCAATATATCTCGGAAATAACTCCTTCATTATTTCTTGATTCGAAAACAATTCATATGATTTTTTTGTGGAAGAACCATGTGTCTGCCATTCTCGTTGTTTGAAGAAGCCATATTAATACACCAGTAACCCCAAATCACCAAGTCTGGCTTATTCTTATAAGTCGAGATTTTTCATCTAGTTTCTTTATCAGGTTCGTATCCACCTCATCGTCAGGATCTACAAATACAATATATTCTCCTTTGGAATGACTAATCCCCGTATTTCTAGCAGATGACACGCCTTTATTGACCTGTGAAATAATCTCAATCCTTGCTTGGAATTGCCCCCCCGCATGAGTATTTGCCCATAAATTCTCTGCACTTTTTCCATTTGGTATCATCGGTGGATCCATCATCCACCAAGAGAATTTCACAGGATGACATATCGTTTCTGACAATGCTTTCCAGACAATTTATTATGTATCTCGACACATTATAACATGGCAGAACAAAAGTATACTTAAGCATTCTATTACCTCTTTCTATATTACTGATATGGCTTCGGCGATATTCTAACCTCTTATGTTAGATTTCATTTTTCTCGAGATATCTGTTCAGATGCAATATTCCATACTATCATTGCTTTCTGAAACAATATCGAAATTACCACCGGATTTATAGAGTATTAATGTTATAGGATTTTCCAGTTACATAAAACCAGGAAGTTTTTCTACTTATATAAAGTATTTAACTACACGCTTTATGCAACAGTTCTATAGTAATTCATCCTTGCACTTCTCCAAAGCTGCAATGATCACTTGATCCATATCATAATATTTATATTCACCAAGCCGGCCGCCAAAGATAACATTTTTTTTCTATCTTTGCCAGGTTCTTGTACTCGTCATAGAGCCTTCCAGTCTTTTCATCATTGACTGGATAATACGGTTCATCACCCGTTTTCCACTCGCTGCTATACTCGCGGCTGATGATAGTCTTGGGCAGGTCGCTACCATTTACGTCCTTACCAAACTCAAACCACTTGTGCTCAATGATACGTGTCCACGGTGTCTCGCGATCGGTATAGTTTACTGCTGCATTGCCTTGGAAATTTGGCTTATCCAGGACTTCTGTCTCGAATCGAACCGAACGATACTCCAACGTACCCAGCTTGTAGGCAAAGAAAGCGTCAATAGGTCCTGTGTAGACGATCTTGTCAGCCAAGCGCATCCAGTTCAGTCTTGTGTGCAAGATAATCAGTGTTCAGACGAACTTCGATACCGTCCAACAGGTTGGCAACCATCTTGGTGTAGCCGCCCACGGGGATTCCCTGATAGAGAGCGTTGAAATAGTTGTTATCAAGGTCAAGCGCACCGGCAAACGCTTGATGATGAAGGCAGGTAGATCCTTGCAATCACGCCCCCATTGTTTTCCGTATAGCCTTTGATGAGCTTCTCATAGATATCACGCCCCACAAGAGAAATAGCCTGCTCTTCCAGATTTCTTGGTTCTCCAGTAATCTCTTTGCGTTGCTCCTCAATCCTCGCTATTGCCTCTTCTGGCGTGACAACACCCCACATCTTGTTAAATGTGTACATATTGAACGGCAAAAGAGTACAGTTCGCCCTTGTAGTTTGCCACGGGACTATTGGTAAAGCGATTAAACTCCGCAAACTGCGTTATGTAGTTCCATACCTTCTTATTATTTGTATGGAAGATATGCGCACCGTACTTATGAACATTAATACCTTCAATATTCTCTGTGAAAATATTGCCGGCAATGTTCGGACGCTTATCCACCACCAGGACAGATTTTCCATGTGCTTTTGCTTCGTGAGCAAAAACTGATCCGTAAAGACCAGATCCAACAACCAAGTAATCAAACATTTTCTCCACCCTTATTTCTACTTATTGACGTATTTCAAAGCTTTCATTGGTATTATCTTCGCAAGAAGGTTCATAAATGCACTGTTTTCCTATAAAGCAGCCATAAATATGGTAGAGGCAATATCACACATAGTATGCCTCTTACAATTAGGCATGTAACGCCACTTTGAGGCGCAATCATACAGGCAATTCCCACAGCAATCCAACAGGGTACTGCTTCTAGAAACGCTTTAATTTGAATTCCAAAATACTCTATGACACTTTTGCCAAAATAATACTTATACAAAGTTCGGCTCTCCCAAGGAATCTCAACAAGCAAAAACTCACAATTGATGAAATAATAACACCATCGATACCTATAATCCGCACAAGCGTGAGATTTAACACAAGATTCAGTCCTGCTCCAACAAGCGGCTTTACCTGATCCTCGCGCCAGAGCCCTGCTGCATCCTTATAAACTAACACAATCTTTCTGGACTGATATACATAGAAATATAAAGAAAAAACCAAAACAGAAGATACCCCAAGCAAGTTCTCCTTACCAGCCCATAGTTCCATAAAAGGTTGGTATAGAAACAAAATACAGCTTGTTGCCCAGCACATAATAAAATTATTGAAGCTCGTTAGTGCTTTAAAACTGTTATAATTTTCCTCAACAGAGTACAAATTCATTCTATTTCCAATGCCAGCTGTCATTGATGAATACACAATCCAAAGCATAGCCATCACAGTCGTTACGATGTAATTATAATTTCCAAAAATAGCAACACTGCTTAACCCTAAGAAAGCTGACACGACCAAGCTATCTAACGATGTCGAAATAGTATTTCCGACTTTATGGCTTGCCAAAGCTAATGTTTTCTCAATTATTTCCTTTTTCTGTTTTCTTATTATTGAGCCTTTGCATACGTACTGAGGATACTTTCTCTGTACTATAGCCGCTCTCACTATATTTCCAAGGATGGTAAAAACAGGAAAAAACTGCAACATAGCAATAATAATTCCTAAATCTAATAACTAGAATAATTTGAACGCCATATTCAATGGCAGTCATTATCGTGCCAACAAAGCTGGATATATCATTTCTCTGAAAAGCAGCCAGTAGCGAATTCTTATAAGCAAATAGAAAATACGATACTACCGTGTTGAACAGATAAATAAAATACAACACTTGCACGTTAATATCAGGAGGCACTTCTCCATTAATGAAATGATTCACAAACGGAGATATTGCAATTCCCGCCACTAGAATGACCGTTCCAATAATTCTATATATTATTCTGTATAAGTTCAATAATGCACATATCGTTTCTTCATCATTTTCTGCAATTGGCTTATACATACTAAAAACCAACGCACTTCCAAATCCCAATTCCGCTAAACTCAGCATGTTAAGAATTGAGGAAAACAATGATGATAAGCCAAGATACTGTGTACCCATGAAGTGAATCATTATTGTTCTCATAACAAAGGGCAAAAAATGTGACTACCAGTTTATTGCAAATTCCTGTCACTGCCCCCATTATAGTATTACGTCTAACATCTATCTTCATTTTCTTTGACCTTTTCTGAACTTTGTATTGATTCGCTTTACCCACAGATAGACTGGTACTGGTAAATGATTTCTAATTCTAACTTTCAATGACTGTCTTGGCTTAAATATCTTATAAGCAATATATCCACCGTCCCGATTTAGCGCATCCATATATACGTTTTTTTCTTGAGGAATGCCCGCAGGATAGGTTAACTGTTGATAATTTCCTTTTAATTGCAATTTCGGATGTTACTTCCTCGAAAATTAAATTATCCAATTTCTTCAAATATCTTTCCGCCTTATCAGTTCTACAGAAGATAACTGATGTGCCCTTATCATTGTAGTAACTGGCTTTTTTGTCAATATTCCAAAAGTCACCAACTGTAAAGTCGGCCACTCTGAACATTCCCTTCATTCGACAGTTAAAGCAAGCATCTCTTTTATAATATTTCATCCCGACGCCAAATATTGTTTCATCAAATAATTTTGCATACTTACCTTTACTTGTATCTGCGCACATTGTGTACGGTACCCAACCATACTCTTTAGCTCTAAAGCAAAAATGCTTGATTCTTTCACCTTTTTTTCGCTCAATCCAATCCAATTGTTCTTCTAATAATCTATAGCTTGATGGTCCAGCACAAATCAGTTCGCATGTCAACAAATTATCATACCCACATCCCAAGATACTATATATTGCAGCTATTTCACACGGAAGACCAATAAACAATACCTGTCTTCCTGTCTCCAATTGTTTCTTCACGTCTAAGTAAATTCCATCTTTATTTGCCATCACATATTTTGAGCCCTTCATTCTATCTCGAGATACGTTATCGGTTGACGTATAATAGGCTCTCCTAAAATCATCTGAAAACACTACTCCGTACACAACGCCCCCCTTGTTGCTGTACGAATTCTGATAATGCTGAACAAAACCCACCAGAAGATGACTCTGACAGTTTCTGTTCATCCTTAATCCATCCCCCATATGCCCGCGTATCGTCATATTTAATGTTCCTTACAGGCGTTTCCCGCTGTGCAGGGCATACTTTTCCACATAAGCCGCAGTTCACACATTTATCTTCATCAATATGTGGATAATAGAAACCATCATTATCCAGACTCATTTGTATAGCTTTTTCGGACAAATGGCCTGGCAAGCTTCACAGCCATTACACTCAGTTTTATTAGCTATTCTTTGCATTCGTATTATCCCTCAATGTCAATTATTATATATAGAATCTGAAACAGCACTTATAACAGAATAAAAATCGCATTTCAAAGACGGAACTATGCAATTTCAGAAGGAGCCATCTTTTTCCTCATTCATCAGTTTTCCATTCAGCATATCAACCAAATGTCGGATACAGATTTCTCTTTCCTGTTCAAGTATTTTATACCCATTTCTATAGTCAACATTTAAATGAGCACAGATCTGTTCTTTCGACATATCTTCTTTCCAAAAGGAGTCTTCAAGGCCAAACTTTTGCATAATATTTTGCAGTCTTGCCTCTTGTGAGTATTGATCGCCGTGTTTGAAACGCGGAAAATAATAAAATGCAGTTTCCATTAAAAAGAAAATACAACAGCGTGAAAAGAATCTGTACAAACCAATGTTGCTTTTTCTATTAATGAAATAAAATCATATGGGCATGCATCAGCAATTACTGTAATATCAGAATCGTTAAGACAATAATCCGATTCTTTCATCGGCAGTAACACTATTCTCGCATTTATTTCTGCCGCAACCTTTTTCACAGTATCAATATGACTAAAATCTGGGGAGCCTATAAAATAGCAGAGAATATATCTATCAAGGTTATACTTTTGAACACTATCTGATTGCTCCGAAAACTCTCTCCATTCCTCTCTAGATAACAAGAACGTTGGATCTAGTACCACTTTAGCAGTTTTTCCGCTTAATTGTTCAACAAGTTCTGCAGCTCTCGGTTCCCTGACTGTTATACAATTAAACAATGGCAGGTATTTTTCATATATCCTTTTTTGCTTTCTGGGATATTATCCACACCAAAGCTAGCTGCGTATGTATATCGTGGTTTATTGCTCTTATAGGGAACAAAGTCAAGTAAATAATGCGGACTTAGCATCCATGGATTCCACATTTGATCGCTCCCTACAAGGTAACAATCAATTTCGTTATCTATTTTTAGTAATTCTCTTCGGCTTCCAATATCTTCTACGTGATATGTTCGATTTGCTAAATCATGGATTTTCTTTACTTTATCATTATAGGCCGATTGATATACTCCGCGTTCGATCGGTTTTTTTCTTTCTATTCTTCCTCTAATTATTGAACCAACTTTCGTCATAAGATAATTCAGCTTATTCATTGAATAGTATTTTCTTCTATTTAAAAACCGGACATCGAATCCATTTTTTTTTAAAATATAATCTGTTGCATATGCCTGCAAGCACGTTCCATAGTTTTCTGATTGAAACCAACTTACAACAAAAACTTTTTTCATCTTATTGCCTCTACACATTCAATATTTCTTCAGCGATTCTGATTGCATTATTAAGTTGTCTTCCCGCCACTAAGTCCTTTCTCATGCATTCAAGGTTATTTATCATTCTGCTATATTCATAATCAGATAGGTGTTCAAGTTTCTCCTCAATCTCTCCGATATTAGAAATGGTTATCCCTATTCCCTTTTTGATTAAAAAATCAGCAATAGCCGCTTTTTCCCAAACGATTATTGGTAACCCTGATACAATATAAAGTGAAGCTTTATGTGGATTATTAAACATAATATAAGGATGCTCACTTTCATCATACACGAATTGGTTTCCTTCCCATATTAATCCGAAGTCTCCTTTCAATTCTTGTGGAAGCTCTTCTGGTTTAAAACAACCAACATATGTATGGTGTTTAAACTCACGTTCTTTTCTTCCATATACGTTAATCTTATAATTTGTCTTTCTATCATCAAGAGCATATAAGAAACCAGTTTTATTCGGCGACAAATTACCCGCAAAGCATAACTCAAATTCGCAATTCCTATGGCGCGAAATCTGCGGAATATGATCCACATAATAATCAAACAATTCAGATTTACAAGATTTGTCCGACAACCACGTGAACGAACCTCAGCTATCATTTTATCATTATGCAGAATCACAACATCTTGTTTTGTCAAGTTCCTTTATCATATCATCTATCTTACAAGCATCCGAATATGAATCACGTAAGGCATCCAAGTCATGAACAAGATAAATCGTACGAAAGCCTATTATTTTTTTTATTACATCGATTTCTTTGAGAATTCTAAACGAGCTTTGAACAAACAGAATATCATTCTTTTTAGTCTTAGTAGACTAAGGATTGATCTAATTCCTACTATTACTTTGCCAAAGTTTGTTTTTACTTTTGTTTTATCATTTTCTCCAATTGCATTATAATAGCATCCATTTTTATCTACATACTTTTTCATAAACAGATCTATGTCATCTCTTGCTTTTGATGATGCGTTATATGTAAGTACAATTTTTTCCTCAATAATATTCTTTTTCACGGTTGCAACTCCTCTTAAGAAACAGATTATAGAATATCTAGTATTTCCAAAATGCTTTAGTGGTCAACATTGAATCTGGTACACTCTGGAATTCACTAAAACCATAGCAATGATTTTTTCCTTCATCCATACCAATTTTTTATTCCCAATATAGCCGGCCCAAGAAGAGAATGTGCTTGGAGGGCCAATGATATAATCACATAGCGACATACAACATAAGTCTTCATAGGCATTTCCCTTCATGAGGCTGACATCATATGGTTCTCTTTCAAATATAGAAACATCAATTATTTCGTTTGAGAAAATGACAAAATGAATTTTATTGTTTTCGGCATAAAGAAAACGCATTTGCTGGATAAATTCTTCAACTTCAAAATAGTAAGCACCATTTTTCCAATTCTGATAATCGCCTCTTCGCAAATGAACACCAACTAACATTTCCGAATCATATTTCTTTTTCTGGCATCTTTGTTTTGCATGATTTTTTAAATTCCTCAGTAAAATCAAAGAAATCTTTAATTCTCTGATAATGAATCTGATTTAATTCAGGTTTTGCAAAAAAGAAATCCAGTCCGTGAATATCGTGATTTTCCCATTATTTAATTTTATATCTTTATTTCCACAAGCTATTCTAACAACTTTAATAAACTCAGAAAAGAATGAGTTGCACGAAAAAGTTAACTCGAATATCACATTTTGTACTAAACTGCATTTTAAAATACTCAAAAAATTCTTTGGGAACAACAGGGCAATACACATCTTGATGCATCTCAAGTCCCAAAGCAACCAAACTCGACAAAGATCTTAATCTGTTTCCAGTTTGCCCCGACTCATTCAATAATATCAGCATATAATACTCCATTCAGATACTAAAATTTTTATTGCTTCATATATTGCTGGCGATTCCTCGTGTCATACAACTCTCTTCATCCTGATTAATTGTTCTGCATCAAATACACCGATACGATTACCGGTGCAACTGCCATAATATCTGGCTGGCTTAAGCCATTGTTGAATACCATAAAAATTAGCGCAATTGATTCATACCAGTCTACTCTTTTTTTTATGGCAAGAGAAAATACTTTTCCATATATCAAGATGTTTGTAATTGCCCCATACATTATCAAACCAGAAATCAGGCCCGAACATGCCAAAGCTGTTTCCTCTGACGAAAATCTTCCCATTCCTCGAAAACCGATTCCAAAGATCAAAGATAGTGGAGAAGAAGAAATCACTTTGCTCAGTAAAACAAAAGACAATAGTCTTGCAGAGCCTGTACTTCCACTTAAATCAATTTTTCCATTGACTGTAATTTTATTTAATACTGCAGAATACATGAAGCTGTTTTCGCCCGCAAAGAACAATAAATACACCACCATTGCAATCAAAAACACGTATAGAAATTTTTGAACAGTTTTATTCTCGTTCCTATATTTTCCCAATACGAATGCCAATACTATGATTGCAGTATTAAACAAGCCTGTTGTCGATAAATTTGTCACCATTGTAACAAGAAATAAAACTATATATTTAATTCTACTTCTATTCTCTAAGTCTCCAGAATTATACAGCACAAAATACAAGCCCAGATTTACCATAATCTGCATTTCACCAGGCTCACCAAATATCCCAGAGTTGCGAGACGGATCCATAACATTGAATACAAACGCAAATAGTCCGTAACTTACGGGAACTCCTTTTGTACTCTTCACACAAGGCAAATATGCAAAAAATTTACTAATAAAAGAATACCCTAGTATTTGCATTAAGAAAAAAAAAGTAACTAGGCTAGCCCCACAAAGAAATGCAGAAACTTTAATGAATCTCTTAGAGAACTCTTCTTTATTCCACAATACTGTAGCCCATACTACAATAAAACGACTTATTACGGATAAACATGTTCTTGCTGATAAATCTCCCATTGTCAACATAAACGAGAATAATAGCGATATTCCTATCAAGATAATCCAATTTTGACACTCAGGAAATTTATAGCGCGGATAATGTAACACAATTACCATTATACCAATTGCTAGTGCAACTCCATACATATTTGACCCGAAGTAGGTAAAAAATACGCCCTCCTATAAACTGTAAGGAGAGGTAGATTAAGAAATAATGTGTCCATTTCTCCTTGCTGATTTTCATAGTCCACCTCTCTACATTCCCAGCATTATTCGCACATACGGAGATACGCTGTATTTTACTGCTTCCATAAATCCAAAGTTTTTTTTTTCATGAAATGAAACCATTCCCTACAAGGCGCACCTTTGGGTGATTCCTTTTTCTTGAGTCTTTCTTTTCTTGATAGTGAGTTATCCGCCCAGGTGCCCCTAATTGAATTCTTATTGCATACCCCAACATACCTCTCTGATGAATAGATATGGAATCCTAATTTTCGCAATCTCAGTCCATAGTCAATATCCGCCAATGAATGAGTATATATTGGATCAAAATTTCCCGCTTTGCGAATAACTGCATCATTCAGCAACACGCAGTTACAGTTAAAGGTGTCGCACTCCACTTTTCCCTCTGCCGGGCTGACCTGTCTATACAAATCCTTTTTCCTCGGCACAATCAGTTGCATCGCACCGTATGAAAAAGCTCCGGAATCGTCACATGTTGCACCAACAATAACAGCATCCTTCTTTTCCTTCGATTCAGTTATCATTTTATCTACAATTCCTTCATAAAACTCGACATCGTCATTCACCAACAATACATACTCTGAATCAAAACTTGATTCTAAATACGCTTCAATCCCCTTTCTCATACCGCCTGCCCAGTACAACGAACCGCTACCGTGAAGCAATTCAACATGATAATCCAATGCCTTGATTGATTCCGCGGTTCCATCGGTACTGTTGTCATCAACAACAATGAAACCGTATTCTATTCCTGAATCTTGACCAGCAAGTGTTTGCATGCACTTTAGAGATTTCTCTTTTCTATTGAAACAAGTAAAAATAACTGTAACCTTCATACGCTCTCCTTACCAGTAACTTCCACCCTCTACCTTTTTCGTCTCTGGTGGGGTTTCACTTTGTAGAGGCCTCACCCATGCATCATTGTAGAATTTTGATATCACAGGATGCTCGTCCCATCGTTTTCCCTTAATACCAAACAATATCTGTGTTGCACCGGACATCTGAATAGCCTGCTTTCCCAGCGATTTTACATAGGCTGCCAAGGGAAGTCCGTAAGCACCTGCCCCAATGATCGCAATGTCAAAGTCAGCCTGCGAAATTTCACACTTCATCGATTCCAGAGCTTCAAACCAATCAGAGAAGCTAGTTTTTGCACCTGCATTTGACTGAACAGCTCTTACAAAAGCAACTGACTGAAAACACGGAAGGACATCCTTTCCCGGCCAGATCTGCTCTCTTCTCTGCAACTGCCCCGCAATGCTCTCAACAAACGGATGAACAATCAACACTTTTTTCCTATCAAGCGCAGCAGACCATGGTGCATCAAAATAATAAGGCTCAATGGATCGGCTTGGAATCAGCTTTGCCTGTGGACAAAACCGATTGACTGCCTTCTTCTCGCCGGTTACTTCCCATACACCAAGAATATCCACACACTTGATGGATTCAGAATACTCCTGGCAAAAGTGATTGATTGATCTCTGGTCATTTGGGAAAATGCCTGCCGCATAGAGCGCTTGATTTCTTTCTTCTTCTGTGCAACCTTGTCCCAACATCCATCTGGATACACAATGCATTTCTACTGCGCCAAAACGTCCCAAAAGAAATGGTGTATCACCATTCACAAATCGCTTAATGCATTCATTCCCTTGCGCTTCCGTCAGCAATCCCTTACCCGCATAATCCAATTTCAGCCGAGTATTCCGATACAACTTTACAAGCTGCTTCTTAATCATATTATCATTATCCATTGAATCCACCGTTCCAGAGCCTCAGGCTTCTTTCTTCATAATCACGCTTCTCATCTTCTTTGCGCTACTCGCCCATGTAAACTTAGCTAACACTCTACAATGCGCTTCCATTCCCACTTCAGCAGTATCCATAATCTTTTCAATTACTCCTCCGTTGCTGTCGGCAAGCCATCCGGATTTTCCATTCTCAATAATCAGATTCGGGCCAGGAGCATTCCAGGCAACCACCTTGCATCCATAGTACATAGCTTCCAGAATAGCCATTCCGAAAATCTCCTGCTGGTTCAAGTTTACAAAGGAATCGGCTAGGCGGTATAGTTCCCAGATATCACTGTTTGGAATTCGCTCTACCATCTGTACAGTATCCTGCAAATCCAACTCCTTGATTCTAGCTTCCACGGCGGTTTTCAACTCGCCCGTGCCCACCATGAGGAGTTTGTAAGTAGCATCCTTCTTTCGAAGTTCCGCCAAGATATCAATCATTCTCACCGGCTGCTTTTCATCTATCAATCTTCCTATGAAAAGCAGGACTTTATCATTAAGCTGATATCCGTATTTTTTCTTTTATCCCCTCAACAGCCGTATTTTCATAATCTACATGAAGCAGCGAAACATCTAATCCCACCGGTGTCAGAGCCGTGTTCTTGATTCCCAAACTATTTAGCTTTTTCCGCAACTGTCGAAGTCTTTACAAAACAAGTACATTTCTTGTATACGGCTATGTTCCTCTTAACCAACGCATTAATGATGAGTTTCTTCACTGCATTAGTACTGTGGCTTTTCTATTACCCCAATGTACGGATACATCTGTATGTGGTTCTTACAACACCATTTATATACATTTGGAACTGCAAGCTGCGTGTCAGAGAAATATATCAAAACATCAAGGCTGGCATCCATCACATCGCAGTTCCAAATACCGTTAATCCCATTACTTTGCACCGGAATTTGATACAGCGTGGAATGGTCGCATTCATCAATCAATCTTTTACTCCTCTCTTGATTGTGAGGTACTGCCTTGTAGACGCTAACCTCTTCATATAGCTTATCAAGTTCCTTGGCTAAACCAATCTCCTGCGCATTATAAAACCCTTTTGACCAAAATTCCCCGATACTTGTAATCAATAACCCTGCTCTCATACGTTACAATTAGCTCCTCAATTTTCGTTTAATCTTTTTAAACAATTCATGCACCGCTCCAATAAGGGCATTAGAAAATCCGACGATTTTTATTGAGAATAACATTACCGAAATCGACTTCCCTTTATGTGCTTCATATAGCCTCTCAAGTTCTTCCTTGGTACTGTTTAATAAATATGGCAAATTGCATTTGCTAACAACAATACCATGATGCTTACTTTTAAAACGGAAAGCCCTGATACACAAGCATTCTGATACATGCTCATAGTGATGTAAATCCTGCGCACAGTTCATCGGAAAATGTAGAAAATCTCTGTGTTACCCTTTTCAATATAGGGTTTCAAATCGTAGTATTTGCTATAAGTAGAATCGTTTCGATAATGCTGCAATAACCCATTTCTATCAATTGCCCAATGATTATTTAGCTCCATTTGTCCAGAAAAAAACAAATCACGTGATCTGCGCATAGCAAACAACCAATCAAAGTTGCAAGATACCCTCCTGATGAAGAACCTACGCAAACCAGTTTCAGACCCATCGCTTCTCTTTTAATGCGTTCAACCAGTTTGTCAATAGTGTCTATATCCTTATTTATTCCGGTCACATACCACGATTTATATATATCCCTGACATAGATTCTTTTTCTTGCATTAGTCAACGAGAAACTCGTCCATTCATAACGGTCTCTATTGAGAATGCTTTCTTCATAAGCCTGTTGTGTATTGGGATACCAAATATCATTTGAAGAACAAAACACATAACAATAATCACCCTCATTATCTGAATTTGTACACACACGGATATTTCCTGATTCATATTCAGGCATTACTCCCCCGTAGCTTCTCAGACCAAATATCAAACATAATATGCCCTCTCTATTTCATATACTGTTTCTCATGTATTTTTATCTGTTCCGGATCAAAACGCTTTGAGATTTCTCTTGCTGGATTTCCCGCCACGATTGAATATGGTTCCACGTCCTTCAGAACAACGCTTCCCGCCGCTACAATTGCACCGCATCCAATATGCACACCAGAAACAACGATCGAGCCGTATCCAATCCACATCGTTTTCAATGACTATTTTCAGTCCTTTTCCTTTGAATTGATAGTCTGCATCACCTATCCAAGGACTGTCTTTAATGCTTTTCCCTAAGCAGCTATAGTCATGATCATATTTTCCTATCAAGCCTACATTATTTCCAATCAATACATCAGTACCGATTTCTATATCCGTTTCCAGCGAACAATACTTCCCGATATAAACGTTCTCTCCAATCGTCATACGATTCGGCGCATAAAACATCGTACCACGACCGAAGGTGCTCGTTTTTCAAATGTTATTTTATGCTTTCCAAGCAGAAGTAACCTACACCGTATCTGTTTCAACTTTTTTAATATCATGCTGCCACCTGCTTTCCTGGATTGCAGGTATCCGGCATATAGGAATAATCTCTGTTGTAACAAAAACGGTGTTTTACGTTATCCCCCCGGAGGAAATACTTGCATAAATTTTTGTCATCATTTCATAATTTCCATTCTGTTCATAACACATCTCATATTTCTGAAATGCGTTTAGTCCAAGTATTTTCTGATCCAGCTGTTCAAATCTACTAATCGCTTGAATCAGTGCGCCGGATGAGTCATATTGGAACTTTACACCGTTAATTCCATCGTCAACCAGATCTCCAACATTTCCTATATCACCTACGATAACTGGAACATGGCTTGCAAATGATTCGGCAACAATCATTCCAAAGGTTTCATACCATTGTGATGCAACAATTACTGCCTTTGTTCTTCTTAGTAAATGCTGAAGTTTATCTTTGGGAACAAATCCTTTAAACTCAATATTCTTAAATTCTTTTTCTTTTAGTTCATATTCTTCCAGTTTGGTTCCTGTTCCAGCAATCACAATACGCTTATCGGACATTTTCTCGAACGCTTCTAGAATTATTGGAATTCCTTTTATTTCTTCGATACGGCCGATAAATAAGTAGAATTCCCCTATTTCATTTTTTATATCTGGCGGATATGTAAAATTAGGTTTTACAAAAATCTTTTCCGATTTGATCTGCTTCAGTTCTAATAACTTGCTTTTATTGAACTCTGTCAGGCAGATATAGTTGATTTTTCCGTAAATCCCCGTTAGCCGGTGAAACCATGTACTCAGCACACAAGCCAATGTCTGCATTCTGCTTCCACGGTAGCATTTGTGTTTTACCGCACACCAAAGCCCGCTCTCCACGCAGGCCTCACAGATATGACTGTCTCGATAAAATGTTGCCCCAGGACACAGCAGGCGGAAATTATGCACCGTTTGTACCCCCGTAACATTCATGGCTCTTGAAGCGTAATACACAGCTGGGCTTATCAGATTAAGCGTATTATGGACATGAACAATTTCAATGTTCTCTGACTTTATCAGCCCTTTTACTTCCTTATATGTTCTAGGATTGAAAATTGTCGTAATAGGGAGAAACAGCTTCTGAAACTTCGACATTTGTTTTAATTCAGCATTATTTCTACTGTACAAAATCGCCTTATGTCCATGTTCTTCAAGCAGTTTCTTTTCATTAGCTACAACAGTATCTTCTCCCCGGGGATTAGATAATAGTTGTGTACAATCAGAATCTTCTGTTTTTTTGTATTATCCACAACCATCATCTTACTTTCCCCTCACAACAGCATTCCAAATAAACTTCGTATTTGTATGCCAGTATCTGCCAAACAATCTTCTAGGGTCTTGAAGCAGTCTATACGCCCATTCAGATTTCGATTTTGCATCCATTCCGGTGCCCTCTTAATATTGCCCGCGTAGTAATCAAATCCAGCGCCTACGCCAACCATCAGTCCCTCTATTCGCCCCTGATGCGCTGCCATCCACTTTTCCTGTTTTGGAGCTCCAAGGCCGACCCAGACAAAATCAGGTTTTGTCTCATTAATCCTGTCGACTATTGCCGTATCCTCATCCTCTGTCATTGGACGAAAGGGTGGACTATACATCCCCGCTATCTGAATTCCAGAATAAGCATCTCTCAGAGCAGCATACAATTTCTCCAGTGTTTCGTCAGTTGAACCGTAAAAATAATGGCGATAACCTTTCTCGGTGGAAATCTTAAAAATCTCTTCCATCAAGCTTGGACCAGTATTGCGTTTCATGTTCTTAAATCCGCGTTTTTGCCCAACCGAAGAAGAGAGGCCCGCCGTCAGGTATCGCCATAATCCCGCCATTTTGTATTTTCAAATATTCTGGATCTTCATATGCCATCACAGTAGTATGTACATTTGACACGCAGATGTAATCTCCCGATAACAGTCTAATATTGCTATCAAGATAATTAACCAGCCATTCCATATCAATAGCTGCAATATTCACACCCAAAATATTACAAGTAGGGATTCGAATTTATCTACTTTGTGTATAAAATCCTGTTCTGCTGTAGCCATCTCATCCTTTCCTCCCTCTTTGCTTCATTATTGTTAAGTATTGGCAAGCAGCTTCTCCACGTCATCGAACTTATCTGCATGTTTTTTAATCCAGGCTTGGTCTTTTTCCCACCATTTCATTTCCAGTAACTTTTCAATCGTTTCTTCATCAAAACGATGCCCGATGATCTTTGCCGGAACGCCACCAACAATTGCATAGGGTGGCACATCTTTTTGTTACGATAGCTCCCGCAGCAACCACAGCCCCGTCACCAATCGTAACGCCCTCCATTATTTTTACACCCGAACCAATCCAAACATCGTTACCAATCACTACAGTAAACTTCTGATCCTTGTCTATGTAACTGAAGTCGCTGAATTTGTCTTCACTCACATAGGTAAATCCGGATTGCTTTCTCGTTGAGTAAAATGCCGGGTGAATAGATACAAACTTCGACGTCGGATGGCTACCTGCAACCGTCATGACATCAGTAGCGATACATGTATATCTACCAATCTTTGTATTTTTAATGAACGAACGATTTCCAATATAACTCGCGTATCCAATAAAACTCGTCAAAAATGTTACATCCATTGTCAGTCGATTCATTCCCTCGAAACGGTCAAAAGAATCGATTATGACATTGTCTTCGAATGAACAAGATCTTCGCGCCTTGTATCGATGTACAGCTTGCTTTACTCGTGTTAATAACTTTCTCATATACCTATTCTCATTCTATCCTTCTTATAAACTTTGCAGGATTTCCAGCCCATATTTCGCCATCTGGTATAGACTTTGTTACAACAGAGCCAGCTCCTACGATTGATTTCTCCCCGATGGTTACACCTTTAAGGATAATGCAATGCGCACCAATAAACGCTCCGTCCCTAATGACTACTGGGCTTGTTGCTCCACCCAGTTCACTCATTCGCTTTTCAAAATCCAGCCAGTGGAAGTCGGTGTCGTATATCTTGGTACCCGCCCCCACTAAAATCTGGCTACCCAGCGTTATCGAATCGCACGCAAATAATGTTGCGTTTGAGATACCACAACCGTCCCCAATACGAATCTTCCCTTTGCCTTTTGCAAACAAAATCGTCCTTGTATCTCCGCCTATAGGATTACTTTCTAAACTTGAATTAATAGAGACATCATCTCCAATAACAATTCCATCAGCGGTGTTCGAAACACAATGAATACGGCCGTTTATTCTAAGATTCTTTCCGTATTTTACATGGCGATATTTCATTATCAAAGCGTTATAAATCGGTTTGATAAACCAGTGATACAATAAACAATCTGCTTTATATTCATGTGTTTCTCCCTAATATTTTACCGTGTCAGTCCCGCCCAAAGAGGTCCCTCGTGTACACTTTCTCTTTCACATCATCCAGGCACTTGTCATACCGGTTGGCGATAATGGCATTGCTCATCGCCTTGAACTTCTCAAGTCATTCACCACCAAGCTACCAAAGAACGTACTACCATCTTCCAGAGTCGGCTCATAGATCACCACAGTCGCTCCCTTAGCTTTAATCCTCTTCATGACACCCTGGATACTGCTATGACGGAAGTTATCGCTGTTGCTCTTCATGGTCAGCCGGTATACACCAACCGTTGCGGGCTTCTCTTTGCTCTTGCTGTACTGGTTATCTTCCTCATATCCGTAATAACCAGCCACTTTCAGCACACGGTCGGCGATGAAGTCTTTCCGAGTTCTATTGCTCTCAACAATAGCCTCAATCAGGTTTTCCGGCACATCTGCATAGTTTGCCAGCAGCTGCTTCGTGTCTTTGGGCAGGCAGTAACCGCCATAACCAAAAGGACGGATTGTTATAATGAGTACCGATACGCGGATCAAGGCAGACGCCGTTGATAATCTGCTGAGTATTCAGCCCCTTCATCTCTGCATAGGTATCCAGTTCATTGAAGTAAGCCACGCGCAGAGCCAAGTAGGTGTTAGCGAACAGCTTGACGGCCTCGGCCTCGGTGAAGCCCATGAACAGCGTATCGATGTTTTCCTTGATAGCTCCTTCCTGTAGCAAACCTGCAAATTCATGTGCAACTTCTACCAGACGCTCATCCTCCATATCCGTGCCCACAATGATGCGGCTGGGATACAAGTTATCATATAAAGCCTTTGACTCTCTTAAAAACTCAGGGCTGAAGATAATATTCTTACTGCCAGTTTTCTCACGGATTTTCTTTGTATATCCAACCGGGATGGTACTCTTGATGACCATAATCGCATCCGGGTTATATTCCATGACCAGTTTAATCACAGTCTCGACAGCAGATGTGTCAAAAAATTCTTCTGGCTGTCGTAATTGGTCGGAGCCGCAATAACAACAAAGTCCGCATTGCTGTAGGCGAGTTTGGCGTCCAGCGTTGCAGTCAAATCCAGCTTCTTCTCGGCCAGATACTTTTCGATATACTCATCCTGAATCGGTGACTTGCGATTATTAATGAGTTCCACTTTCTCCGGGATGATATCCACAGTGTATACTTTATGGTGCTGTGACAGCAGTGTGGCAATCGAAAGGCCAACATAGCCAGTACCCGCAACTGCAATCATGCAATTCTTCATAATACTTTCTCCTCGTCTGCACCGACAAGGTCATACATAGCTACCACGCCGGTAATTAATTATGCTTTCTATATTTAATCGCTGTGGTCATCATCTTGCTTTGATTCTCACAGCGCGGAATCTGCTTTCTTTATCTTGAGCCTCAATGTGTTTATCACTTCATCGACAGGTCTATCCAAAAACGCTCATACTCATTTCAGTCGGTTTTTCAGCCCCAGAAATGTACATATTCGGCTTCAAAACCCTCATAAAACGCCTAAAAACCCTCAACAAAATTCATAGGGTAGACCTCTAGGTCTGCTGCTAAATTATTGAAAACAACAATTCGGTTCTTCCATAGTTCATTAACTGCAAATGAGCGTTATACGCCCTTTTTCTCTGCAATTCCCCACTATGATTCTTTAGGGTAGACCCCTTGCAATCTCCACATCATCTGTTGAAAATCCTTGATATTACGGCGTTTTCTGTTTCCCTCTTATCTTCTCCCATCCCAATTTCACGTTCAAAATGTACTTATCACTATTCCCCTACCTCTACCCGAAATGGAAAAATCCATGTTTTTCGCCTCATCCATTTCATGTAAAAATGCTCTCATCCACCCCCATAGCCCGTGAGAAAGCCCTCTCCATTTCATTTGAAAATGGTCTTATCACTATCCGCAGACCTGTACCCTAAACCTCATTTTCCGGCAATAACGGATGATTTCCCCGGTCATCATAGCCCACGATTATGCAACCAAAAATTTAGCCTAGCCATTCCCCTACCCTAAATTCATAATTAAAACAGCCAAATCAACGCATAGCTAATTTCCAAGAAAGTAACCGTATGTAGCTACATTCTAATGGTGTAATGAGCTTCTTCGTTCTTTGCAGACAAACGAAAAGACCACTGACTAAATATCAGCGGTCGAAATAGATTCTTTTCTTAAAATGTACATTCATAGAAATTCCGTTGTAGATAAGCAAATAATAATAACATCCAAAAAAGCGTTATATAATAAGGAAAATACTCAGAAACAAAGGCAAAAGAAGCCCCGAAGGTCACTATCCTGCTTCACAAATCATCGTGAAGTGGGTGGCAACCATCGGAGCCAGAATCAATTCTCATTCTTGTCCCTATATAACTCGTTCATAGCAGAAATAAAACTATACAATCTACATCTGTTTTGTCTCATTATTTCATAGAACTGAAGTAAACTCATATTTCTCAAATCAATTGTTAATCTTCAGTTACCAATCTTTTACATTATCGCGCTCTGGTTTACCCCATAAATACTCGTTTCCCTCTTCTCCATATTCTAGAATGCCAATATTAGATCAAATCTCCGTATAAAATAGTGTACGCTCTGAAAAATCCACAAATTTTTTCACTCCGTAACAACTATACCCGATTGTTATACATCCTGTCACTATCCTTAATTTCCTTCCGCGTATAGCACACCCCTATTGCTGACCTTCCAAATTTCATCCAGGAATTCCACTGTGCCATCTGGTTGCGCCCTGCGGAAGCCCAGGAAGCTTCCCAGCGTCCGTCTATTTCCCTTACTCGTAAATCTTACCCCAAAGTTCGTCGTATACTCCACCTCATCTCCTTTAACCAATCCACTCTTGATGAAAGCAATATAAATTCCCTTTTCAAAATTCAGGTAATCAGGTGCCGCTTTAATCTTTTCCTCCGTAATCCGAATATGTCCGCTCTTCGCACTGCTCCTTTTCCCGGCCTTTGCTTTTCCCTCGATATCTCTGAACAGGCTGCCTTCCACATCCAGGCCGTTGACGTTCATTTTCATGCCGGCGTGGTTCTCCTCGGGCAGTTGTCTCCAGACAGCGCAGGAAGAAATCAAAATTCTTGCGCATGGCCGTGGTCGCCCCTGCTCCGCTTCTAAAGCAGCCCGCTCTTTTTTTAGCTCCTCCATACGCTTTCGGATATCCTCCGCCAAATTTGCATAGATCGCAGCCTCGCTACCTTCCTCTGCCTCTTCAGAAGTCCTTTGAGTTTCAAGACTGGCGGCTAAAATGTCGTTATGCAGTTCAACCTCGATCTCGTTCATTGTGATCTTCTCATCCTCAATGCTCTGTTTCAGGAGCTCATCCTTTTCTATTGCCGCGTACCGCAGAGCATACGCCTGTTTTCCCACTGTCTTGTGCAGGTTTTCTTCCAGCTCTTCGATCTGCAGCTCCAGCATTTCTAGCCGCTGTACCGAATAAAGGTTACCACTGGTAAGGCGATCTACACGCTCACAGGCTTTCCGGAAAAGCCGCGTCAGCTGGCTGGCGTCACCGTTGGCATCATGATCGCGCTTGAGTTTGTACAGCATCTCCATAAAGCTTTGCTCCAGCACGGCTTCGTAGATGGAGCCGGAGGCGCATCTTCCCTTTGGGTGGTTCTTTGTCTTCTGTGCGTTCCTCGTACATCTCCATACTGGATAGTAAAAATAATACCGCTCCTTATACATTGCCGGGTCCAGCCCTCTGCCGCCGCTGACCGGCTGTCTGTATAGGTGTGGAGAGGTGTATTGTACCCCAGCCGGAACATTTTCTCCCCGCAGCCGTCCACACTGCAGATCAGATTCGTGAATGGAGAGGCATTGTTGCCTCTGCGCTGCTTCGGCTTTGCCCCCTCTCGTTGGAGCGGCTGCAACGGTTAGGAGCATGGCCTGCACCTTGTCCCAGGTCAGGCGGTCAATAATACCCACATGGTGGTCTGCCACATAATATTTAGGCGCTTCTCCGTTGTTGATACTTGCCTCATGGGTCAGGAAGTTCTTCGTCACTGTCTTCTGGCTCTCGCAATCCCCCACATATTTCTCATTCCGCAGAATGTACAGCACCGCATCCGCCCTCCAGATGCTTCCCCTGGCTGTTTTCTTTCCCATCGCGTTCAGCTCCTTTGCGATGGAGTTACTGGAAACGCCGCAGACAAACCGCTCGAATATGTACCGCACGATTTCGGCCTGCACTGGGTTGATTAACCATTCCCCATCAGGTCCTTTATCATAACCCAGCATCCGGTTTAAGTCCACCATCGCCTCGCCGCGCTGGAATTTTTTTTGAATGGACCAGCGGATATTGTCGGAAATGGAACGTGACTCGTCCTGCGCCAGCGCGGATAAGATTGTGAGTATCAGCTCACCGGTGGCATCCAGTGTATCAATGTTCTCCTTCTCAAAGAAAATGCCCACTGGCGGGTTCAACTGGCGGAGTTGCCTTACACAGTTCAGCGTATCCACCGTATTCCGGGCGAACCGGCTGATGGATTTAGTCACAATGTAATCCATCTTCCCTGCCTGGGCATCGTCCATCATGCGGTTGAAGCCCTTTCTTTTCGCCCTGGAGGTTCCGGAAATGGCCTCGTCTGCATAGATATCAGCCAGCGTCCATTCCATATGCCCGGTGATCATCCTTGTGTAAAATGCTTTCTGCGTTGTATAGGAAGTCTGCTGACTCTCATCCTCCGTGGAGACACGGCAGTACGCCGCAACCCGCAGGGATTTCTGTTTCTTGATCTGACCGCCGCCCTCTGCGGAGCGTTTTGTTGCCGGAATGACGCATACTTCCGGTTTCCTTGCGTATACCCTTTGTACTTTCTGCTCCGCCGACGCGGTAGATACCATCTGGCTCCTTGATACCGCTGGCGCTGTTTGTACCGTCTGTGTCATAATTTCCTCTCTTTCTACGGCCCACAGCCGTCTTACTAATATCTGATTTTTTCATAGCTTTCTTCTTTTTGAATATGCCTCGGCGTATTTGCGGCAGAGCGCGCGTCATCCACAAGACGCCTTCTGTGTACTATCCATAATATAATTCATCTGCGCGCTTCTGCCATCTGCCGGACACATATTACACTTAGCGAGGTGTTTTCAAGCTTAATGTATTAGTGCACACCGTAGGCTTTATCTTCTTTCAAGATAAAAAAGACAGCCTCCATCAGCTGCCTCACGTTTTCCTTTTGCATTTCTGCCGCATCCGATGCCCATCAAAATAATCCGAGGTATATCGGTAATCTACTAAATTGGAGTACATCTCCACATTTGTTTTCGTATCGTCAAACCAGTGTACCGTATAATGGAAGGGGTCGTGGACGGTGATCGATAAGGCAAATGCCTTCACATACTCGCTGGTAAGTCCATTTAAAACGACACTGTCCCTTCCTGCCCTCTTGGCAGTGTCTTTATCCACGCCAGAGCCCGTTCCCCTCTCCTCATAGTCATATTCTACCTGCTCCCAGTACCTTTCCAGGTAAGCCAGCCGCTCCTCCAGATGCCTTTTTTCCTCCTGTACTTCTGTAAGATGGGTGCACTCAGCTTCCAGCCTCTTAGTGCAAGAAAGGAGGTCCTCCTCCTTCACGGAACTGTCAGTTTGCAGTCTCCTACGGGTTTCCAGCGCATTTTTCTGCATCCGCAACATCCTTGCTCTGCAGATGGATTCTGTCATGGCAGCCTCCCGCGCATCCATCTGCCGTTTCAGGAACCCACGGTCACGCTCCATGAAGTCCGTCTTTTGGATATTTTCCAGCCGCTGGCTAATCTGCGATACAAAATCATCCGCCCGGGGAAAACTGGCAGAACTGCTCTTCATCCTCCCCATAGCGTCCGCTCATGATGTCTGCTACCTTCACATCATCCATCACCACCTGGGCAAGCAGCCGGAACCGGTCAATAAACGCCTTACGGAACATCCGCACGATCTGTTCTTCATATATCTTCTCCGCGTGGCAAATAGATTTCCCATTGTTCAGCGCCATGGTCGGGCAGAACCAGATCGGATAGCGGCCGGTGTTCCTGACATTGTAATTTCTGCCGCAGTGCGGGCAGGACAGCCTGCCGGAAAAGCCCTTTTTCTGCGCTCCCGCCTCTGGTTCCGCATCTTGCCGCGTTAATCTTCCTTGCAATCTGCACGCTCTCAAACAGTTCCCGGTCAATGATTGCCGGATGATGGTCCCGCACCATGTACTGTGGCTTCTCTCCTTTTTTTCCTGCTCTTATGGGTCAGGAAATCCGGCGTGTAGGTTTTCTGCAGGAGCGCATCCCCACAGTAGCGTTCCAGAGAAACCATACGTGAGATCATATCCACCGTCCAGCCGGTCTCCACGCCCGGCTTAACCGTACTCCTCCCCTGTATTTTCTTTGGCGGCTTCCCGTGGTTAGGGGCCTTGATATGCTCAAAGTTTAGCATACGGGCGACATCCGCGTAAGACATGCCATCATCCACAGCATGGAAAATACGCCGGACCACCTTCGCTTCCTTCTCCACAACCTCCACGCGGTGAATCTGGTAGCCGTCCTCCAGCGTTTCCATCGCCCCCTCGCCTTTTGCAAACCGATAGCCGTAGATACCATAATTCCGAACCTGCCCTTTCGGATAACGCTTCTGTATCCCCCAGAGGATATTGCTGGAGATAGAGCGTGACTCTTCCTGGGCGATGGCAGCCAGCGTCGTGAGGATAAAATCGCTGGTGGAGTCTGCGGTGTCCAAGCCTTCCTTTTCAAACAGGATGGTCACATGTGACTCATGCAGGATATCCAGCGCAGCTATGAAGTCACTGGTGTTCCTGGCGAATCTGGAAATGGATTTGCATACGATCCGGTCAATCTTGCCCCCTCCAGACAATGCCGGAGGATACGCTGATAACCGGTACGTTTCTGTTTGCTGGTGCCAGAAATACCGTAGTCCGAGTAAACCCGGCGCAAACCCATTTCGGGTTGAGCGATAACAGCTGTTTGAAGTATTTATCCTGGGTTTCATAGGAATTCTCCTGATCGGCGGAGTCTGTGGAAACCCGGATGTAAGCCGCCACACGGAGCGAACCGTTTTTAGATACTGTGCGATTCATTTCAGCGATGGAGACAAAATCTCCTGGATTCCGTTGAGGACACAGGTGAGATAATACCGGTGCCGTGTCAATAGACGTTGTGCCAAAGGCTTTGGCAAATTCGCTCCGCTGATGTGCCACACGCTCCACAATGGCGTTCTGACTTTCCAGCGCCTTCTTTGCCGCCATCGCTTTCTCAATTAAGGCGCTGACCGCGACCGTCTTCTGCAAACCCGCCAGATATTCTTTGTGCGTTTTCTGTCATATCTTAGCTCCCCTTTCTTTTTATGGTAGTGTCCATTTACTGTCTTATTTTATTGTTAAACTTTGTTTTTATGGAGTTTGCAAAAAATGAGGAATGACCACCTTTTTGTATAATCTTGATTTCCAAACCATCTTTATACAAAAGTAGACATTACTCATAGACATTATACTTTATTTACCAGGAAGCATTCAATACATTTTACAATTGGCTTGATTGCTGTTGGATTTTATCGTTACTGTTCACACGCTCACAGCAACATTTCATCTTTTTCTGTTCAGACCGTGCAATGGCCGCACAAGAATATGATGACGATGCTAATTTGCTTTTTCTAAGGTCTTGTTCAGTGTTACTTTGAATTCTATTACGTTAAAATCAGGGCCTCAGATTCTCGCTGGAAAATGCTACGTTTTGCGCGTAAAATGGAAGATATCTTCACTGGTAAAACATATTGGCTTTCGATCTTTATGCTTGCATCCTCTTTTTCTTACCGAACTTTTTACAGTAGGGTATAAGAGCCGGCGGTGCGCTGTACTGTATGATCCAAATGACAGGGTTCACTTCTTTGCTTAATAGCATAGAGAATGACCTCCTTTCTATCGAAGTAATTTAAACACTTCTTCAGTATAGAAAGAAAGTCATTGTTCTGACTTCTGTATTCTTGCTCTTATGAAACGGGAATACAGAAGTCCATTACAACTCTTTGATTGTCCCGGTCAATGTAGCGATAGATATTTGATCCACATCACATTATCTAAACCGCAATCCTGGTCTGCCTTCAAGCAGAAATCGCAAATGCATTGTGATAAGTCTGTGATTGTTTTTGCCGGGTTTAATTTTATATCTATAGCACTTTGATCGACTTTACAGCTAAATGCCGCATAATGTAATCAATGCTTTGATTGACAAGCTCTTTCCTATCCATATATCCCGACTCCTGTTTTTCTTTTTATGCTGTCAGCATAAAGCCATGCCGGTCACATCATGGTGTCATCCCGCAGGGCATCCGTCAAGCTTATCCTGGCCACCCTTTTCCAGCTAATGCCATAAGCCAATGCCACAAACCCAAAAACAGCCAGAAAAAGATAAATATGGGCATCACAGGCGCCTCCCTGATAAAGATCATAGGGTCCAGATAACTTGCCTTTATCATTATTCCAACCGCAGTCACAGTCAGCGGCAATGTTATGAGCACCGGGCGCCCTGCAAGTACTAAAGCTTCATACAGAACATTTTTTTTCATATCTCCCGGAGTCAGCCCCACGGACATATACCGGGCAAATTCCGTCTTCTCTGGCGTACAAATCCCAAGGTATTGGAGAATACATTGCCAATTCCAATAACAGCAAGCAGCACGCAAAAGCCTCCTATGATCAGCATCATTCCCTGTATCATTTGGTCATTTGATTTTTTATCCTGGATACGGTTCTCACTTTCCACTTCATACTTCCCATCAACTATCTTTCCAACCTCTTCCTGTAATGCGGTCAGTTCCTCCAATGTCACATTTTCATCCGCCAAAATCCGGATATAGGAATCTTCCTGCTCACCACCTATCTGCCCTTTTATTTCCTTCCACACAGACAACGGCAGAAAATGAACCAGTTCATAGTAATCCAATGTAGCGTATTCCTCCCGCAGCAGCGGGACTTCACGGGTGTAAGATATCACCGGTATCTCAGCCGTAATCTCCTCCTGCCCGGATTGCCGCAGGACACTTGTACTTTGGTTTTCCTTTACATATGAAAAATACTCGGTATTGCGGAAATCAGGGTTCGTACTATCCCGAATTTGATTTAAGATTACCGCCCCGTCCAGCCGTGGCGTCACGCCGATCTGCTCACAATATGCCTGAAAACTGGCATCGTCCAGTATGACAATCGGAGCACTCACCAACCACTCGTCCCCCAAATCCGTCACATACTTTTTCTGGAGCATTCCGCATACCGTTTAAGGCTGTTAAATCTTCACTTATCTCCTCCTGCGTGAGAATCCTTTTCGCCTTTGCCCTCTGGTATACAACACCGCTTTGCACTCCTGTAAGCCTTTGCAATTCGTCTGTTTCTTCAAAGGATTCGATCTGCGTATCCTTCAGTGTCACCATGATATCCCAGGCATCCTGGTACTTTTCATAATAGGTCATTCTCTGGCTGATTTTAGAAAGGGTAAAAAGCATTGCATGAGGGTAAACGCCAGAAAAGAAAACAGCAGAGACAGTGTAGCTGTCCGCAAAGCCTTTTTCTGTGCCTTCAATGCGTTTCCGGCAAGCTCGCCCTTTGTGCCAAACAGTAAATTTAATATTGGGGAACTTTTCTTTCTTTTTAGTTGAAGTTCACCTGTATTTTTTTATTGCTTCCAGCGGGGTGAGTCTGCTCATCTTCCTTGCCGGCAGCCAGGCGGAAATCCATACAGTAATAATGGTGATGGCAAGGGTAAACACGAAAACCAGCGGATGATACACCCAGACAGCCTCATGGCGCCCGTCTACATCTTTTGCTATCGTGTTTGTCAGTTCCATAACCCCCATGCTGAGTGCAATGCCGAGTAGATTGCCTGCTGCAATCGGTATTGCACATAGCGAAGCTGCCTCCTGCAGCAGGCAGGTCCGTATCTGCCTTGGTGTTGCTCCCACACTGGAGAAAATACCAAATTGATGAATCCGCGCATTCATACTTACCGCAAAGGAATTGTGGATAATCATAACCAGAGAGAAACATGCCATGATCGTTATTCCTAAATTTAAAGGGAAAATCATCCGTGGTGCAGGGTCATCGGGGTCACGGATCAGATACATGTTCAAGAGTGTGTAATGGTATGTAATTGCGTCCGGCTCCAAACCCACATTTTCAGCAATCTGCGGCATATCATCAAAAATCGTCCTCATATTTTTAAAATAAATATCTACCACCGTTGCCTCTTTAACGGACAGTTCTTCGTTGACGAGAGCCTGGTCCACATTGGCGAAATTCTGTATTAAGGCCATATCTTTTGCATCCATCTCTCCTGTAATTCTGGCCTGCCAGGCGCCTTCCTTTAATTTGAACCCCTCAATATCATAGTGCCAAAAGTTGTAAAACAAGCTGCACAGCAAAGACAGAAGTAAAGCAGAGATAAAGGCTGCCACGGTCACGGACAGGCTGGAAGCACGGTTATTCTTTATATAACTCCAGGAATAATCTTTCCACATACAAATCACCCCCGCTGCCTTTGATCACTGATAATACGGCCATCTTCAATTGTTATGATACGCTCTGCCTCCAGAGCAATCTTTTCATCGTGCGTGATCAGTATAATGGTCTGGTTCAGATTGCGGTTGGACAATTTCAGCATATCAATGATTTCCTGGAATTCTTTTTGGTCCAAATTACTGGTTGGTTCATCTGCTAAAAGCAGAGCCGGGCGGTAAATTAAAGACCTGGCAATGGCCGCCCGCTGCTGCTGTCCTCCGGAAAGCTGGCTTGGCAAAGCCTCCAGCTTATCCCCAATGCCGAGAGAGTCTATTACCTGATCAAAATATTCCTTATTTACTGCCTTTTTATCCAAAAAAAGCGGCATAAGTATATTTTTCTGCACTGTAAGCGTAGGGATCAGATTATAGAACTGATAAATCAAGCCCACCTTTCTGCGCCGGAAGATTGCTGCCTGCGTTTGATTTAACGTGGAGATATCTTTCCCCTCTATCAAAACTTTCCCTGAGGAGGGTTTGTCCACACTTCCAAGAATATGAAGCAATGTGGATTTTCCCTGAACCCGAAGCCCCCACAATTGCTGCAAATTCACCTTTACTGACAGAGAGATCAATGCCGTCCAATGCCGTCACTTGATTGTCTCCTAATCCGTATACCTTCCTGACACCTTCACATTTTAAAATGTCCATATCTTTTTCTCCTTTCCCATTACAATGAAAATGGTATTTCCATATGTACGAATACATTTATTGGTACATTTTTATTATAACAGGCTAAAGTTACATCTCAGTGACTGTACATACGGACTTCAAAAATAAGCGCCGCCTTCGTTCAGATTTCCGGCTCTGATGATTCCATTCTGCATCTCAATTATTGCCTTTGAAAGAGATAGGCCAATCCCGATGCCTCCTCTGACAGCATTTTGCCCCCGGTAGAACCGTTCAAACAAATGAGGAATATCTTCTTTTTTTCAAAACCAGGCCCCTCATCCCACATCCGTATCTGGACATACAGGGATTTTGGCTGTAAGAGCAGTGTACGGTTGTCCCTGCCGGGCTGTGCTCCATACAATTTTTGAGCAGGTTCATGATGGCTTCCATTGTCCATTCCATATCAGCCAGTACTGTACAGAGCTATCTCCCGCTGGGGCTCACCTCTGAATATCGATCGCCACACAGGAGCGCACAAAATGCTCCTGCAAATGATCTGCCGCCAGTTCCAACAGCGTAAACACATCTATGCTTGTCTTTTCAAAAGGGAGTGTGCCGGCGTCGATGCGTGATAGCAGCAACAGCGCCTCCTCTAAATGCGTCAGCCGTGCCACTTGCTTTTTGTATCTGCCTTGGATACTCCGAAACAAACTTTTCCTCCATCATCTGGGCTGACAGTGAAATCGCAGTGATGGGTGTCTTCAGCTGATGGGCTATATTGTACAGATTATCTGCAAAATTGCTCTTTGCCGTAAGCGCGGCATCCCTGGTGTGATACAGGGTGGTGACGGTTTTGTAAATTTCATCCTGCAGCCTGGAGTGATCGTCCTCCTCTGCTTCAAGTAAAATTTCCTGTCCCCCATATTGACTCTCTCCAAGTAATCCGTCAAACCCTGAATGCGTTCACTTTCCTTCTTTTTCCAATACCTAAAGGACCACAGAAATACCAGGATGCCCACGCAAAAGCATATTGCGGCTATCAGATATACAAGCTCCCATCGGTTGTCTGTAAAATCTGAGGACTTATATCCGTAACTCTCCAGAAAGTTTTTGCGGAGGATACCTGTACCCTATCCCTGTTACCCTTGACTGCTTTTAAAAGTGCATCTGTGTCAACGGCGTCTGCCTCTGTCAACATTTGGCAGATCCCGCCAATCATTTGAAACTGGATATCTTCATGGTATTTTGACATGAAAAGCACAGTCAGTGTGGTTGTAATCAAGCTTACAGCAACAACCAACAAAATGGTAACCGTGCTATTTTTTCTGCCGCTCATTCCGTCTCCTCCATACGGTAGCCAAAGCTGCGGATGGTTTTCAGGCACAACGGCTGATGCAGTTTTTCACGCAGACGTTTCATGGTCACAGTCAGCGTGTTATCATTTACGTAACTGCCACTGCTGTCCCAGACCTCCTGCAAAAAAGCTTTTTCTCCTGACTGTTTTTCCCTTATTGCGCAGCAGGATCAAAAGCAGCTGGTATTCGGCCTGGCTCACAACAATCTCATCATCCCCGCAGAATACCGCCATTCTGCTCTCGTTGATGGAGATGCTGCCGCAGGAAAGAACCTGGTCCGAAACATTCCCGGCACGGCGGAGCAACGCCAGAATCCTGGAATATAATACCTCCAGTTCAAAGGGCTTTACCACATAATCATCCGCCCCATATTGAAAACCAGCTACAATATCGGCTGCGTCTCCACGCACTGTCAGGAAGATCACCGGCAGATCACTCCACCTGGAACGGATAAAACGGCAGAGCATGTCGCCCTGACCATCCGGCATATTCCAGTCAACCAGGCACATATCTGGTTTTTGCTTTTTGCAAACCCCGCCGGGCCTGGGCGATTGTAGAAAAGATAGTAACAGAGAACGCTCTTTGTTCCAGATATTCAGCGACAATCTGCGCAATATTCTGGTCATCTTCAATATAGTATATATCTCTCAATTTTCTGCCCCTCACTCCAAATTTTTATCTTAGGATACCCTCTTAACGTATATAAGTCAACCGAAAAAGAGGCCGGTGGATTTGTATATTTGCGCAAATTACTCATGTCTTGTACCTGTATGTTCTCTATACTTTAGATATCCCAAAAAGTTAGGAGTGAATCAAATGTCAATACTATTGCAGGTTACAGAGATAAGCAAGCTGTATAAAAACCAAACCAGGCCAGGGCTGGACCACGTATCCTTCAGCGTAAAAAAGGCGAATTTCTGGGAATTATGGGAGCGTCCGGTTCCGGAAAACTACCCTCTTAAACGTGCTGTCCACCATTGATGCGCCCACCCATGGAAATATTTCCATGGGTAATATCCAGATTCAGAAGCTGAGACAGACAGCGGCTGCCGATTTCAGGAAAAATAATCTGGGCTTTATCTTTCAGGAATATTTTCTGCTGGACAGCCTGACGGTACAGGAAAATATAGCCGTGCCCCCTGACTCTGTTAAACAGGCCTGCCCCTGAAATAGAAAAGAATGTAAAAGAATTGGCTGATCTGTTCGGCATTGGCTCACAGCTGGGCAAATATCCATGGAATTGTCCGGGGGTTAGCGCCATGTTGCCGCAGCCCGCGCTATTGTAAAACGTCCGCCTCTCATCTTTGCGGATGAACCGACCGGTGCGCTGGACTCCAGTTCTACCACAGAGCTGCTCTTGGCACCTCAGAAGCCAACCGTACCCTTGGCACAACCATACTCATGGTCACCACGATCCTTATGCTGCGAGCTATACAGACCGTATTCTTTATTTTAAGGATGGTCGGATTATCTCAGAGCTAGAGGCCAGCCGCTGTTCAGGCACCCGGCGGGATTTTTATGAGGAGATCTTAAAGGAGACCTCACGTCAGAACAAAAACGGGAGGATTCACGATGAAATTATACACGATCGCCTGGAAAACCTAAAACAAAACTATTCTTTTTACACCCTCTATCTCTTTTCCGTCTCCTTTGTCCTGATGGTTTTTTCTGCTTTCTCTCGTTCTCTATGAATGAGGTTATCATGGAAAAATTTCATCTGATGGCAGGGTGGAAACCATGAGTAAAACCGTGTCTCTTTTATTATGGCTTTTGTAATCTTCTATATGTCATATTCCAACAAGTTTTTATGCTGCGCCGCTACGAGAGAACTGGGCATCTATGCTCTTCTGGGATATCGCAAAGCTGCAATGCTGAAGCTTTTGACCATTGAAAATATACTGGTCAGTACAGGCGGCTTATTTGTGGGATCTTGACCGAAGTCTGCTTCATAAGGGGTTAACTGCTGGTATCACAGCACTTTTTAGATCTAAGCGTTGACCAAACCCGGATTCCCCCTGGTCAATCCCAGTGCAGTGAAATTCAGCGCAGTATTTGTCCTTGTCATTCTGCTGTCGCTTGCGTTCTCCAATGCAAAGCTGCTTTGAAGACCTCGCTTTTGATATGGTACGCCTGGAGAAGAATGCGGAAAAACCCATACGGTTACATTGGTGTACCGCCATTTTGGGAGCTGTCCTTTTGCTGCTTGGCTATGGCCTTGCCCTGGATATAACGCGAGGAAAAAAGTTCCCTGTGGAATACCATCGGTTTTTCTCCTATTGCACTCCTCACACTCTTTTGTGTGGTGGTGGGCACTCTATTTTTATTTATTCTTTCTGCCCTGTGCCTGCAAAAGGATGAAACAAAGGAGTGGATTTCTTTACCGCGAGAATACAATCATTGTAGTTCCAAAATTCATGCACCGGATTCTGCTCCAACGCCAAGTCATTGATTCTGCTCATCCTGCTGTCCGCGGCAACACTGTCCATCTTAGGTCTTCCACCCTCTCTGTCTGGTATCCTATGGCAGCCCTTAAGCGGGTCATTCCGTCCGCGCTCGAGTTTAGGGTGACCAAGGCCTGGCAAAGCAGGCGTCACTGAATGCATTGAACCAGGCCGTTGGCGCTGATGCATACGCAAGCCACGAGACCGTGCTCTTAAAAGTCTCTGCCCAGTCAGACCGTCTTCCGCCAGAATATAATATCAGTGCAGAAAAAGGACGCGTTCCCGGATTTGAGTGTATCCGCCAGTCAGATTACAACACACTGACAGCGATGCAGGGCGCTGTTTCCCGGCTTTCCCACTGGACATAGACGAATGTGTTTTGGTCAAGTACCGGCCGGATTCTTCCGTGAGTGACGTGGGAGCTGTATATAATCTGTCCTCAGGAGAATCCCTGGTCGAAAGTGTTACAGTAAAAGACGTTACCTTGCACAATCCCATTGGTTTTGGCAACAGCGTCGGCACATTGGTGATATCGGACAGTCTGTATCAAAGGCTGAGTAAACTGCAGCCTGAAACGATTCAGGTCATC
>VOFB01003501.1_pt1 | contig 55852 bp, 75 predicted proteins | sample 5384141 | NCBI WGS metagenome assembly VOFB01 (sample SAMN12384721, study PRJNA508395) | human gut metagenome | isolation source: healthy gut A | host: Homo sapiens
AAGAAGTCGATGGTCTCCTCAAGCAGCAGGCTGTTTGAAAGTTCTCCAGCCGAGCTACAATCGCTGTAAAGATCGCGCCGCTTCCACGCTTACCCTGCGTGATTTCGGTATCTGCCGTATCTGCTTCCGCGAGCTGGCTTACGTGGCCAGATCCCGGGTGTCCGCAAGGCATCCTGGTAAGGAAGAGCGATTTTCAAAAAAAGGAACCCGTAAGGGTTCCTTTTTATGTCTTCAGGCAGATTTCGGTGCACGCGAACTGAGTTGCGTAGCAATACGTTGTTGTGGGCGGCGTTTACACGCTATCAGTGATGTTTAAGAATTGAATTGTGGTGAATATCTAACATGTAGGGCGGGGTGACCTCATCCCGCCCTACAATATAACATGTTAAATTATTTTGTGTGTGAAACAAATTGTGATATAATTCGATAGCTATGGACGGCACCTGCGGGTTATATTTGATGTGCAAGGCTTTACCGTAGGGTGCGCCGACTCGGCGCACACGCTTGTAAACCATCTGCATATCGCTTAATCAGGGCGGACACACTGGTCCGCCCCTACGGTGAATTTTTGATGCGATTGATTTGGAAATCCGTTGTTTTCTGAAACAAAAAATTCATATATTTTAGGAAATTTCGCGTTTTCCTCTTGCATTTTCCCGCAAAATGTGTTTTAATAATTCTGTTATAAATATTTCAATGCGATGAGCAGGAAAAGTAACGCTGTGTTCCTCTTTCTCAGAGAGAACGGTCCCATGGCTGCAAGCCGTTTATCGAGGTATGGCGCGAAGTTCCCCTGTGAGCACCGGTGCTGAATAGATGCAGTAGGCGCCGGCGCAAGATAACGCTCCGTTACCGGCGTTCAATGAGTGCCCGTTTTTTTTCGGGAATCAGGGTGGTACCACGGAAGTTTTACGCTTTTCGTCCCTATTTTACGGGGACGGAAGGCGTTTTTATTACCACTGTAATGGATGATACCCGTAGGGCGCGACGACTCGGCGCGCCGCATCGAACGGGCAGCTGATGATTTCAGACGGCGTGCCGAGGTCGTCACGCCCCACGAACTATCCGCCCTCACTCTATCACAAAATCATATTCCAAAGGAGAATTGGTATGAAAGAAAAGCTGCAAGGCATTTTGCAGACCGCGAAGGAGCAGCTCGCTGCCGCGAAGGATTCGCGCGCGCTGGACGAGGCCGCGTTAAAGTTCCTCGGCAAAAAGGGGGTGAGCTGACCGCGCTGCTCTGGGGCATGAAGGACGTTGCCGCAGAGGAGCGTCCGGTTGTTGGCCAGCTGATCAACGACGTTCGTGCCGGGAGATCGAAACCATCATTGACAAGCAGAAGAAGCTGATCGAGCAGGCTGCGCTCGAGAAGAAGCTGGAGGCGGAGACCATCGACGTTACCCTGCCGGGTGAGGACGTTGTCATCGGCAAGAAGCATCCGCTGAACATCGTGCTCGACGAGTTCAAGGAGATTTTCCTCGGTCTGGGCTTCTCGATCGCTGAGGGTCCGGAGGTTGAGCTGGATCACTACAACTTTGAGGCGCTGAACATTCCGAAGGACCATCCGGCACGCGACACGCAGGACACCTTCTATATATCGGACAACGTGGTGCTCGCACGCATCCCCCCCGATGCAGGTGCGCACGATGGAAAAGCGCAAGCCGCCGATCCGGCATTATCGCGCCGGGCCGTGTTTACCGTTCGGCGCCGTTGACGCAACCCACTCCCCGCTGTTCCATCAGATCGAGGGTCTGGTTGTCGATAAGGGCATCGCATGAGCGACCTGAAGGGCATTCTCGAACTGTTCGCAAAAAGCTGTACGGCGAGGACACGGTTTGTTTCCGTCCGCATCACTTCCGTTCACCGAGCCGTCGCGCCGAGATGGATATTCAGTGCTACCCTGCCACGGCGAGGCTGCCCGCTCTGGGGCGGGCTGGATCGAGATCCTCGGCTGCGGCATGGTTCACCCCAAGGTGCTTGAGATGAGCGGCATCGACCCGGAATGAATACCCGGCTACGCCCCTTCGGCATCGGTCTGGGCGCATGGTTATGGGCCGCTTCAAGATCGACGATATCCGTCTGTTCTATGAGAACGACGTTCGATTTTTGCACCAGTTCTAACGCTCGCGTTAACGCCGGGACACCTCAAAAGTCCCCTATCCCGGTTCTGACAAGCGATTCGATACCGAACGTCGCCGCCCCGGCGGCTGGGTCGAGGTGTAAATCGGGCATGGCGCTTTTACACGCCCCGCGCCGCGCCAGGGTTTGATACAGAGCAAAACTGAACCTTTCATGCTAAACGTCCAAATGGTTCGCGTTCGTGAAGCAATACAATGAAAGTTGCCATTATCCCTGGCTTTCGGATTACACCGATATGAACGGCATCACCCCGAAGGAATATGATGCCAAGCTGACCATGTCCGGCTCCAAGGTCGAGGAGGTTTTCTACCTCGGCGCGGAGATCGACAACGTTGTGACCGGCAAGATCCTCGAGGTTGTCGATCGCGGATTCAAAACCATCTCCAAGATCTGCCAGCTCGATGTCGGCAAGGAGGGCGGGTGCAGATCGTCACCGGCGCACCCAATGTAACGCCTGCGATTCCGTTGGCGATCTGCCCGGTCTGCCACAAGTCCACCTGCCGGGGGGCGTGAAGATCACCAAGGGCAAGCTGCGCGGCGTGCCGTCAAACGGCATGGCCGTGCTCGTTCCAGGAGCTGGGTCTGTCCCACGGCTGCGTACCGTATGCGTGAGAACGGCATCCTGTTCCTGCCCGCGGGTACCGGTTGGCGAGGACATCAAGAAGGTGCTCGGTCTGGACGACTGGGTTTTCGATTTTGAGATTACGTCCAACCGCCCGGACTGCCTGAGCGTGATCGGTCTGGCCCGCGAGACTGCCGCTACCTTCGACCGTCCGTTCAGCGTCAAGACCCCCGGAGGTCAGGGCGTGGGCGACGACATCAACAAGTATATGTCCGTCGAGGTCAGGACACCGACCTGTGTCCGCGCTACACCGCCCGCATTGTCAAGAATATCAAGATCGAGCCGTCTCCGGCGTGGATGCGCGAGCGTCTGCACGCCTGCGGCGTTCGCCCGATCAACAACATCGTTGATATCACCAACTATGTTATGCTCGAGTACGGCCAGCCGTTGACTATTCCTGCCTGTCGGATGGCAAGATCTGTCGTGCGCCGTGCCCGCAACGGTGAGTCCATCCAGACCCTGGACGGCGTGGATCACGACCTGACCGACAAGATGCTGCCATCTGCGACAACGACAAGCCGGTTGGGCAGGCATGGGCGGCGCAAACTCCGAGATTATGGACGATACCAAGACCGTCGTTTTCGAGTCTGCAAACTTCCACGGCGCTACCGTTCGTATCACCGCAAAGGCACTCGGCATGCGTACCGAGGCCTCCGGCCGCTGCTTTGAGAAGGGCCTTGTCCCGCATGACCCTCGATGCGGTCAACCGCGCCTGCGTGCTGGTGGAGCAGCTGGGCGCAGGCGAGGTCATCGACGGCATTATCGACGTTGATAACCCGACCCGAACCGTCTGCCGTTCGAGCCGGACAAGATGAACGCCCTGCTCGGTCTGTCCCTGTCCGCCGAGGAGCAACAAAAGTTGCTCGAGAAGCTGGACTTCAAGATCGAGAATAACGAGGTTGTTGTGCCGTTCTTCCGCACCGACATCAACGCATGTGCGACGTGGTTGAGGAGGTTGCCCGCATGTACGGCTACGACAAGATCCCGACCACGCTGTACGCAGGCGAGATGGTACAGGGTGAGTTCACGCCGTCTCAGCAGGCGGAGCGCGCTGCCGCTCTGGTTTGCCGCGAGGCGAGGCTTTGACGAATCCATGAGCCATCACGTTCATCTCCCGAAGTTCTACGACGGCTGGGACGACCCCGACCCATTCCACCACCATCCTCAACCCGCTTGGTGAGGATTTCAGCGTAATGCGCACCACCGTGCTGCTGTCTATGCTGGATAATCTGGCGCACAACCACGCACACCGCAACCCGACCGCTTCGCTGTACGAGCTGGGCGCCATCTACACCCCGACCGTCAAGGACGGCAAGGTTGACCCGGACGTACTGCCGCACGAGAGAAGATCCTGACCCTCGGCAGCTACGGCCGCCTGTCGTTCTTCCAGTTCAAGGGTGCCATCGAGGCGCTGCTGCGTGAGCTGAATATCAAGGGTGCATCCTTCGCTCCCGAGAAGGCCAACCCGTCCTATCACCCGGGCCGCTGTGCAAAGGTGCTGATCGACGGCAAAGGAGATCGGCGTATTTCGGCACCATCCGACCGTTGCCGCACGCTACGGCCTGTCCGGCGAGGTGCTCGCTGCCGAGCTGCAGATGGACGCACTTCTGGCTGCCATCGACCCGGAGAAGCTGTATCATCCGCTGCCCAAGTTCCCGGCATCCACCCGCGATATCGCGGTTCTGGTTGACGATGCCGTTCCGGCAGCCTCCATGCAGGCCACTGTTGAGAAGGCAGCAGGCAAGCTGCTCGAGTCCGTCAAGCTGTTCGACGTTTACAAGGGCAAGGGCATCCCGGAGGCAAGAAGTCCGTGGCTTATTCGCTGTCCCTGCGCGCACCCGACCGTACCCTCACCGATGAGGAGTGCGACAAGGCAATGCGTGCCGCTATCTCGGCACTTGAGACCGAGTTCGGCGCTCAGCTGCGCGGTTAAGTTCCTGAATTGGATAGAAAAGAGCAGATGCTTGGCATCTGCTCTTTCTTTATGGTTTTATACTGCGTTATCCGAGAGAACCGTCCGGATTGACATAATCCCAGTCATTGAATAATCATGCTGCGTCCATTCGACGATTTTGTCGCCTGCAGGCGGCGCGTTCTTTTGGCTCGACACTGATTGGTCGTGCTCAGCGTGATATCGAGCGACAGAATGCCGGTGTTCTTGGTGTGGTAGGTCACGCTCAATTTGCAGTTCTGCACACTGCCGGAGAACGTCAGCACGGTTTTGGTGGTGTTCCAGCATCGGAGCGGCTTTCGAAGGTGTGCCCGAGAACGGCCGTCCGCCGTGTTCAGCGTGTAGCTGCCGGTCAGGTTGTCATACGAATCGCTGCTCAGACCGTTGATTTTTGCGGTGTAGCGCGAGCCGCTTGCGGTGAATTGTTCATCGCCCAGCAGGTTGTTCAGGCGGTTTACGTCATTCTTTATGTTGAGATAAAAATCCTCCCAGCCAAGCTCATATGCGGTCATGTTGGATTCGTTCGCGGCAACGATGCTTTCGCCCACCGAGGTAAAGGTATTGTTCTTCAGAATCTTCAGATTTTCGCTGAACAGAGCGCCGAATGTGCTGTCCGCCCAGTTGATGTGCAGCCACGCGCCGTTCGACAGCGCCTTGAGATCGGCGTTATCCGTTTCGTCTATCGCCAGAATCTTCGCCACGGCAGGGCACTTCAAATACAGGTCGCCGCTGTCCGCGTTGCATAGGAGCTCGAGCTTGACGTTGCTCAGCGCACTGCGCAGGAGGGCTGCCTGTGCGGCGGTGAGTACGTCATCCGCCTGCGAATCGCCGAGGAAATAAGACGCCAGCACGCGCAGATCGACCGTCACGGTCGCCTCAATGGCTTGTCCGTTCGCCAGAATTTCGGTTTTGACATCAACCTTGTAATCCTTGTTGCCGTCGATGGTGTCGAAGGCGGTGTACGCCGCGCCGATTGTCGCCACCGTGCGCAGCGTCTTGGCGTTTTCGGTGGATGGCTGTGCCTTGATCCACTTGTTGAGCACGGTAAACTTGCTGTCAATGTCGTTTACAAGCGCCGCGCGGTCATAGGCAGCACGGCGGTCTGCATATCCTGATCCCACTGCACGGTCAGTCCGAACGCTTCCGCGAAAAAAGCGCACCGGAACATAGGTGCGTCCGCCTTTTTTTGTACGGCGCGGTATCAAGCTGCACGGTTTTGACGGTTTTGCCCGCGCTGTCCGTGACGGTAAGCTGCTTGCCGCCGAGCGCGAACGACAGCGTTTCGCCGCCCTTTTTCGCGGTGATTGCTCCGGCGTCATATGTGACCTCGGCGCCGAGCACCTCGGCAATGGCGCGGAAGGGAACCATCACGTGCCCGTTTACCTTTTCCGGCTGTGCGTCCGCAAAGTGGACATACGCGCCGTTGAGCTGCACGGAAAGCTGACAGCGGAGTTTGTATTCATCGCCCTCTGTCATGGCACGCGCTGTATCACGATAGCATTCCTCTAAATCACCGTCCCAGCCGAAGGACAGCCCTCCAGATCGTCATACCCCCCAGTAATCGACTGCGATCTGGGGATCTTTATGGATGGCGTCCAGGTGCTGCCGATAATGGTCACTGAGCGTATCATAATCGAAAACGCCGTAGTACGATTCCTGCTCCATGTACTCCTCTGCGCTGTCGTACCCAAACTGCTGATACATCGGCGGTGTGGCATCCAGCGCGAGCGCGCTCGGCGCCGAGCCGGCGAGCAGCAGCGCTGCGAGTGCGCCAGCGGCAAAACGGTTTCTCTTTTTCATATTGTGCCCCTCACATAGGTGTTACTACCATTGTACAGGAAAACAGTGGATTTGTCTATCCGCAGTTTGGCGCAAATTGGCGGGCAAAAACCGTCATACTGTCCATACGGGCGCATAGGGTAGAGCAAGGGAGGGCACTGCTATGTTTATCACGATCACACGCACGGGTCTGCACCGAATGGTGTGGGACTTAGCGTTTTGGCGGTTCTGACCGGAGTTTTCATCCTGTTTCCGCGCGAAAATGCTGAGCCGACAGCCGCCGAACAGGCGGTTCCCGCGTCTGTCAGCGACTGGGGATTGTCGTTCCAAACCGAGGGTCAGCCGCCGGTCGGCAATGTCTCCGCCGAGGAACTGCGGCAGTACAACGCGTTTTACGTCGGTGACACGAGCCGAAAGACCATCTACCTGACGTTTGACGCGGGCTACGAGAACGGCTGCACGCCTGCTATTCTGGATGCGCTCAAAAAGCATAACGCACCCGCCTGCTTTGTGGTAGGCAACTTTATTGATACCGCACCGGAACTCGTAAAGCGCATGGCAGCGGAGGGGCATATCGTGGGCAACCACACGCTGCACCATCCCGATATGTCCGGCATTGCGGATAAGAGCGCGTTTGCGGCGGAGCTGAACGGTCTCGAGGAGAAATACACCGCCCTGACCGGCCAGCCGATGCAGCGGTTCTACCGTCCCCCGCAGGGCAAATTCAGCGAGGAGAACCTCAGGCAGGCGCAGGAGCTGGGCTATACCACGATTTTTCTGGTCGCTCGCGTATGTGGACTGGTATACGGATAACCAGCCGACCGATGAGCAGGCATTCTCCAAGCTGCTGCCGCGGATTCATAACGGGGCGATCGTGCTGCTGCATTCCACCAGTGAGACCAATGCGAGGATTCTCGATGAACTGCTGATAAAAGACCTCTCCAAGTATGAACCGTCCGTAAAGTAGACAATAGATAAAAGACCTCCCGTGTAGGATAATAGAACTACACGAGGAGGTTTTGTTATGCCCAGAAAATATACCAAAATCAAAGAATTAGAACCACAGATACTCGCAATGCGAGCAGAAGGAAAAACATGCAGAGAAATAGCAAAGTCATTGGGGCTTGAAAAGAAGCAAATCGTAAATTGGGTCACACGGCACAATCATGAGCAAGCCCGAAAAGAAGCTGGAATCCTTCCGAAGAAGAAAGGCCGGCCTCGGAAAAATGCGGAGCCAACCAGCCCGGAGGAAATCGTCAGGGAACAGGCCTACGAGATCAAACAATTAAAAATGGAGAACGAACTGCTGCGGAATTTTCTGCAATCCGTAGGAAGGAAGTGAAGCCGAGTTTCAAATATGCAGTCATTCACCGCCATTGCGAAAGATATCCTATAAAAGAAATGTGCTGTTTCTTTGAGGTTTCAAGAAGCGGATATTATAAGTATCTAAAACACATTGAACATCCGGCCAAGGACTTTAAACTTGCGGAAAAGATTCGAGCAAAGCAGGAAACTTGCAGGAGAACGTATGGTTATCGCCGGATGAAACTCTGGCTGACAGTGAAGGAATTGCCAAAAATCCGAAGACAGTTTTACGGATCATGCATAAATATGGTCTTTTTAAGCGAGGTTCGCCGCAGAAAGAAGTGGCAAAAGATGGGTGATGATAAACATAGATACGACAATTTGCTGAACCGTGAGTTTAATGCTGACTATCCGAACCAGAAGTGGGTCACGGATATTTCGTATATTCAGACCAAAGAAGGAGTTCTCTATTTGTCCATGATTCGTGACTTGTATGACAGAAGCATTGTTGCTTACAAGACTGATACCAGCCAGACAGTCAATCTTGTATTGGAAACCATTCATCTTGCGATGAAGTCTGTAAAAACAAAAAGTCGCCGGGAGTTGCAGCTCCACAGAAACTTTTGAGGAAGCCAACAAGATGATTGACGATTACATCTACTTTATAACCACGAACGCATTAAAACAGGACTGCCTCCGGCTTCGTCAGTCCTGTTGAGGTTTACCCTACTCTTTTTGTGCATGTCTACTATTTCTGGGGCGGTTCAGTGAGAGGTCTTTTATTTGTTTTTACGGCGGCCTTCAAACTCGGCGCGGCGCTTGATGTCCTTCATGACGGTATCGAACTGGTTGAGGTCGAGCGACTGTGCACCGTCGCAGAGGGCGTGTGCGGGATCTTTATGCGACTCGATGATCAGGCCGTCAGCACCGGCAGCGATGGCTGCGCGGGACAGCGGCTGCACCATATCACGGCGGCCTGCTGCGTGGGACGGGTCGATGATGATCGGCAGGTGGCTGAACATCTTAACCAGCGGAACAGCGGAGATATCCAGATTATTGCGGATCAGCTTCTCAAAGGTACGGATGCCGCGCTCACACAGGATAACATTGGTATTGCCGCCTGCGAAAATGTACTCGGCAGCCATGAGGAACTCCTCCATGGTGGCGGACAGACCGCGCTTGAGGAGGATCGGCTTTTTCGAGCGGCCCAGTTCCTTGAGCAGCATGAAGTTCTGCATATTGCGGGCGCCAAGCTGGATGATATCAACATCCGCGAACAGATCGAGATGCTTTTCGCTCATGATCTCGGTGACGATCGGCAGACCGGTCTGACGCTTTGCCTCGAGCAGCAGCTTGAGACCCTCGGCCTCCAGACCCTGGAACGAGTACGGGGAGGTACGCGGCTTGAATGCACCGCCGCGCAGGAAGGAGGCGCCGGCAGCCTTCACGCGCTCGGCACACTCGACGATCTGCGCCTCGTTCTCGACCGAGCACGGACCTGCCATAACATTGAAGTAGCCGGCACCGATCTTGCGGCCCGCAACCTCGATGATCGTGTCCTCGGGGTGGAATTTGCGGTTGACGGCCTTGAACGGCTCGGTCACGCGCTGTACACGCTCGACCACGTCATACGCCATAATGTCCCCTTCATCGAGCCGGGTCGTGTCGCCCATCAGGCCGAGGATAAGTGTATCCGCACCCTGGGAATAGTTGATCCGCAGCCCCATATCCGTGAAATGCTGCATCAGTTTTTCGACATGTTCCTTGTCGCTGTTTCGTTTGAGTACAACGATCATTTCAGTTCACTCCTTCACAATGTGATAAATTTTAAGTAGGATTTACGGTACGCTTAAATTTTTTCAGTTTTTTACAGCGTACGATTTGAAGTATACCATATCAGAGGGCAAAAAGAAAGAGCGATTTACGACAAATCGCCCTTTGATTTTCCACGGTTTTTGCACATGGTTGCATGCTGCTAACCGGATATTTACGATGCTTTTGCCGCTTCGTCGGCCTTCAGCTCCTTGTATTTTGCGGTTACCGCGCTGCAGAACTCGTCCCAGCGGCCGCTGTTGATGAGGGTGGACGGACAGATTTTGCCCGAAAAGTCCTGATGCTTTTTCAGTGCCTTGGACGGGTTCAGATCATACTCGATCAGCAGCCGCGCACACAGCTTTTCGGTGTTGATGAGCGTCTGTTCGTAGTTGCCGTCCGAGTTGACGCACATTTCAATGCCGATGCCGTTCATGTTGCCGCCGTTCTTCTCCATGCCGTCGCCTGCGTGATAGGCAGTCTCATCATCCGGCAGATGGTGGTAGATCTCGTGATCGTCCACCGTGTAGTGCCACGAAACAATGCCCTCCTCGGCGTTGGCATTCTGGTGGATGAACGAGTTGTGCGCGGCCGCATTTGCGCCGGTGCCGGTGTTGTCGGTCTCGTGGATGACGAGATACCTGATCTCGCGCTTCTGTCCCGGACGGGCGCGTGTGCCCTCGGGAAGAAAGTCGGTCATCACCGGAATATCCTCAATGTAGGTCAGACCGGCGTCGGTCTGCGGCTTGCGGAACACGATCTTCTGTGTCAGCATGCCCGCCGCAAACGACACGATCATCAGTCCGACCGTCAGCATCAGGCTGACCCGAAGTCCCTTGCTTTTCTTTTTGCGTGCCATGATTCACCTTGTCTTTTCAAAATTACATCGTCTTGCTTTTTCCATTGTACTACGTTTTACGCGATTTTTCAAAACAAAGACTGTAAACTTTTTGTGAGCAACGAATAGAAATTTGCAGAAATGGTATCAAAATTGGCATATTATATCGCACGATAAGTGCGCATTAAATAGAATTTGCTGTGCAAATTCTAGAAATCCGGGGACATGTGCCTCGGTTTTTATACTTATAGAGGGAAAAAGTTTCGACTATCGGGAGGAACTTTTGGACGACTTTGGAACGGCCTGCGGTCCGTTCCTCTTGTCGGCGAAACTGTAGTTTCGCGACAGTAATTAAAATCCGCAATAAAATCTTGCATTTGTATCCATGCTCGGGTATAATAAAAGTTACTCGGAGAGGCGAAGCCTTTCAGCAGAATTTCTTTGACCGCCCGGTTTCTGCGTGAAAACGGTGCTAAGGCCATACGGACAGCCGGGTCAAATGCCGAAACTGGCAACTTTGTTGCCTTATTGAATTTTATAAGTTGGCTGACTAAAGCCGTGTGCCGCGGGCGCATCACACTTGTGAAACGAGCAATAAGAGTACAACGGCAACACCGTACAATTAAGACTGCGGCGCTTTGCGGAAATTTTGCACCTGATTTCGTTGTGATTTTTTGCAATACAGCAAGTATTGCCGCAAAACCACGCCTTATCAGAGCACAAAATTTACTCGCAAATCGCTCTTGCTTCATTATGCGGTATTGCCTAAAAGTAACGATTCTTGCTATATAGACTCTTTCCTCTTCCATAAAACCTACGGAATGTGCAGAAGCATCTGCAAAAGAGAATGATCATCCTCAAGTGAAAGCGTACCGTGTGTACCCCTTTCGCCTGGGGATTTTTTGGTATTGTGAGGATATGAAATGCAGAACAAGCTCAAACTTTACGGGTTCAACAACCTGACCAAGGCGCTGTCCTTCAATATTTATGATGTCTGCTATGCAAAGACCGAGCGCGAACAGCGTGACTACATCAAATATATCGACCAGCAGTACAACTCCGAACGACTGACCGGCATTCTCGAGCGGGTAACCGAGATGATCGGTGCGCATGTGCTGCACATTTCCAAGCAGGATTATGACCCGCAGGGCGCCTCGGTAACCTTTCTCATCGCGGAGGAGCACATGAAGCCGGCCCTTGAGCCGGATACCATCGTCGCGCACCTCGATAAGAGCCACGTTACCGTGCATACCTACCCGGAGTACCATCCGGATACCTGCCTTGCCACCTTCCGCGTGGATATTGACGTTGCCACCTGCGGTGAGATCACGCCGCTGTCTACGCTCGATTACCTCATCGGCTCGTTCGATTCGGATATCATCACCATGGACTACCGCGTGCGCGGCTTTACCCGCGATATCGAGGGTAAAAAGCTGTTCATGGATCACCACATGACGTCCATTCAGGACTTTATCGACCCGAAAACGCTCGAGCGGTACGACGCATACGACATTAACGTGTACCAGTCCAATCTGTTCCACACCCGTATGCTGCTCAAGGAGATCGATCTCCAGAACTACCTGTTCAACACCGACATCTATGAGCTGCCGCCCAAGACCAGACTCAAGATTCACTCCGACCTCAGACGAGAGATGATTGAGATATTTTCGGGCAAGAACATCTACTGATTTCGATTGAAAATACATTTTCAATCGAGAAAGACAAACCGAACGATGTTCGGATTTGTCTCACAATAAAATTTGCGCATCGCTGCGCGGCACACAAATTTTATTCCTTGTATAAAAACCGTGATACATGCTCCCGGTTTTTATCAATCTGCTGCGCAGATTGTATTTTATGCGCGCTTCGCGCGAAAGCGCAGCATATCATTCTCTGCCGAAAGAAGGCATTTTATGGATCAATCCCGTGCGCCAATCATGGAGGCGCTCGAAAACTTCAAAGACATGCGCATTGTGCCGTTCGATGTACCCGGCCTGACAAGCGCGGACGCGGCTCACCGGAATTAACGAAATTCCTCGGTCAGCAGTGCATGACGGTGGACGTCAACTCGATGAAGCCGCTCGACAATCTGTGCCATCCGACCAGCGTTATCCGCGAGGCCGAGGAACTGGCCGCCGATGCGTTCGGTGCGGCGCACGCCTTCCTGATGGTGGGCGGCACGACGAGCAGCGTACAGGCGATGATTCTCTCCGTGGTCAAACGCGGCGACGAGATCATTCTGCCGCGCAACGTACACCGCAGCGTCATCAACGCGCTCGTGCTGACCGGTGCGATTCCGGTTTACGTCAACCCGCAGATGAACGACCGGCTGGGCATTTCGCTCGGCATGTCGGTCGCAGACGCAAAGGCGGCCATTGAGAAGCATCCGTCCGCCAAGGCGGTGCTCGTCAACAACCCGACCTACTACGGTATCTGCTCGAACATTCGGGAAATCGTAAGGCTCGCGCACGCGGCAGGCATGAAGGTGCTGGCCGATGAGGCGCACGGCACGCATTTCTACTTCGGTGAGAATATGCCGGTCTCCGCGATGGCGGCGGGCGCGGATTTAGCATCCGTTTCCATGCACAAGTCGGGCGGCTCGCTCACGCAGTCGAGCTTTCTGCTGTGCGGCCCGTCGATGAACGCGGAGCACGTTCGCCAGATAATCAATCTGACACAGACGACTTCGGGTTCGTACCTGCTGATGGTCAGCCTGGATATTTCGCGCAAGAACCTTGCACTGCACGGCAAGAAGATTTTCCGAAAAGTCGTTGACCTGACGACCTACGCCCGCGAGGAGATCAACGCCCTCGGTGACTACTACGCCTACGGCAGCGAGCTGATTAACGGCGACACAGTATATGACTTCGACACGACCAAGCTGGCGGTAAACACGCTGGATGTTGGTCTGGCGGGCATCGAGGTGTACGACATTCTGCGCGACTTTTATGATATTCAGACCGAGTTCGGCGATCTCGGCAATCTGCTCGCCTATGTTTCGGTGGGCGACCGTGAGCGCGACCTCGAACGTCTGGTAGCCGCTCTCGCGGACATTCGCCGCCGCTACAAGCGTGACAAGGCGACGCTCATGCGGCAGGAGTACATCTCGCCGCAGGTGGTCGCCGGCCCGCAGGAGGCGTTCTACGCGGACAAGAAGGCCATGCCGCTCGAGGAGTCGGTCGGACGCATCTGCGCGGAGTTTGTCATGTGCTATCCGCCCGGCATCCCGATCCTCGCGCCTGGTGAGCGTATCACCCGCGATATTCTTGATTATATTCGCTACGCCAAGGAAAAGAACTGCATGCTGCTCGGCACCGAGGACCCCGAGGTGAACAACCTGCAGGTCATCCGCGGCGTTGTCAGCCGGAATAAAGAGCGTTTCACTCATGCAACTTACCTTTACTGAAATGCACACGCCGACAGTTGGGCTGCAGATACAGGTAGCCCGTCAGCTTTACACCGAACAGAGCGATTTTCAGCGCATCGACGTGTTTGAATGCGAGGAGTTCGGTCGGTTTCTCACGCTTGACGGCTACATGATGCTGACCGAGCGGGACGAGTTCATCTATCATGAAATGATGGTGCATGTGCCGATGGCCGTGCTCGGCGAGAAGATCAAAAAGGTGCTCGTCATCGGCGGCGGTGACGGCGGCTGTGTCCGCGAGCTGTGCCGCTATCAGCACATCGAGCATATCGACCTTGTGGAGATCGACGAGCGCGTTGTCGCGGTCTGCAAGGAGTATCTGCCCGGTGTGGCATGTTCGCTCGACGACCCGCGCGTGCATATTCTCTATCAGGACGGATTAAAGTATATCCGCCGGATTGAGGACGAGTACGACCTTATCATCATCGACTCGACCGACCCGTTCGGCCCGGGCGAGGGTCTGTTTACGATGGAATTTACGGCAACTGCTACAAGGCGCTCAAGCGAGCACGGCGTGCTTGTCAATCAGCACGAAAGCCCATTCTACAAGGGCGATGCGCTGGCGTGCCAGAGAGCGCACCGCAATATCGTGCACTCGTTTGAGCTGAGCCGTCTGTTTCAGGCACATATCCCGACCTATCCGTCCGGCCATTGGCTGTTCGGCTTTTCGTCGCGCGGCGTGCATCCGGTGCGCGATCTGAATCCGGACTGGTGGAACAGTCTGGGACTGGAAACCAAATATTACAACACCAACCTGCACAAAGGCGCGTTCTATCTGCCGAATTATGTGCAGAAGCTGCTGGAAAAGGTGGAAGAATAACGTAATCGTTAGAAAATCACTATGGGTTTGATTGGGTATCCGCTTGGCAGGCGGGTTCGCCCCCTTCCGGGCGGCAGCCTTTTTCTCTGCACCGGCTGAGCGGGGTGCGCGAACTGCGTAAGCGTGTTCGTCCCTAACGGGCGGGAGGTTTTCGCTGAACCTCAGCGGGGAGTGCGCTGACGCCGCGCGGGCTCACAAGAGGGTAGACACCTACGGTTTCCACCCTCTTGTGAATTACCCCTTTCCCTTGGAGGGTCTGGCGCAGATTGCCGACATGTGACCGCTGCGAAATGGGGGAACGACAGAGGATTTTTTCTTCCGTGTCTTTCTCAACCTGTTCGCAGTGTCGGATACATTACTGCTACACAGGTCGGCTACTTCCAGCAGGCGCGGCATGACAGTGCCGCGCAACTCGTAAGTCTGGAGGTTACGGACAGCATCTACGCAGGATAAATGATACCAAACATCTAAATTCGCAGATGCCGTGCGTTACAACGTGCCAAGGATTTGCGCGGCACTGCTATCCCCCAGGGGACCCTCTCTTGCCCTACGGGCAATTCACCTTGTGCCGCGCCCTGCGTTGATTAACCCGCATGTGTAGCAGTACGCTGTCTGTGGACTGCGAATATTTTGCGAAAATCACGCAAGAGTAACCCGACTGCCGTTCCCCTTTTCCTGCTTACGCAGTCTACCGTCTGCACCCAAGCTATCCCAACAAGGGAAACGGGTGTTCAAAGAGGGTAGAAACCGTAGGTGTCTACCCTTTGCCCCCGCCGCGGGTGCGGCGCAGTTCCGTTCGCTTCTCAAGCGGCAGTTTAACAAATAAAGACCATTCAATAAATCTAAATTATATATACAGTTAAAAATGAGGAGGAATTAACAATGGGAAGAGCATTGATCATCGGCTGCGGCGGCGTAGCCGGCGTAGTTATCCACAAGTGCTGCCAGAACAGCGACGTTTTTGAGGAGATCATGATCGCATCCCGCACCAAGAGCAAGTGCGATGCCATCAAGGAGAAGCTGGACGGTACGACCGCAACCAAGATCCGCACCGCCAAGGTGGATGCGGACAACGTGGACGAGCTGTGCGCGCTCATCGACGAGTACAAGCCGGACATCGTGATGAACATTGCGCTGCCGTATCAGGACCTGACCATCATGGATGCGTGCCTCAAGTGCGGAGTAAACTACATGGATACTGCCAACTACGAGCCGGAGGACACCGATGATCCGGAGTGGCGCGCCATCTATGAGAAGCGCTGCAAGGAAGAGGGCTTCACCGCATACTTTGACTACTCGTGGCAGTGGGCCTACAAGAAAAAAATTCGAGGAGGCCGGTCTGACCGCTCTGCTCGGCTCCGGCTTTGACCCGGGCGTAACGCAGGCGTACTGCGCTTACGCACAGAAGCACCTGTTCGATGAAATCGACACCATCGACATCCTCGACTGCAACGGCGGCGACCACGGCTATCCGTTTGCGACCAACTTCAACCCGGAGATCAATCTGCGTGAGGTATCCGCGCCCGGCTCGTACTGGGAGAACGGCCACTGGGTTGAAATCCCGGCGATGAGCATCAAGCGGGAGTACGACTTCGACCAGGTGGGCCAGAAGGACATGTACCTGCTCCACCACGAGGAGATCGAGTCTTTGGCCAAGAACATCCCCGGCGTGAAGCGCATCCGCTTCTTCATGACCTTCGGCCAGAGCTACCTCACCCACATGAAGTGTTTGGAGAACGTGGGCATGCTCTCCACCACCCCGATCGAGTTTGAGGGCCAGCAGATCGTGCCCATCCAGTTCCTCAAGGCGCTCCTGCCCGATCCGGCCTCCCTCGGCCCCGCTGACCAAGGGCAAGACCAACATCGGCTGTATCTTCACCGGCGTGAAGGACGGCAAGGAAAAGACGGCCTACATCTACAACGTGTGCGACCATCAGGAGTGCTACCGCGAGGTCGGCTCGCAGGCCATCAGCTACACCACCGGCGTTCCGGCGATGATCGGCGCGGCGATGCTGCTGACCGGCAAGTGGAACAAGCCGGGCGTGTACACGGTCGAGGAGTTTGATCCCGATCCGTACATGGAGGCGCTGAACAAGTGGGGTCTGCCGTGGCAGATCAACGACAAGCCGGTGCTGGTGGACTGATATGAAATTTACTGAGCTTCCTACGCCCTGCTACCTGCTCGATGAAAACCGTCTGGTGCAGAATCTGGCCGTCCTGCGGACGTTGCCAGACGCACCGGCGCGAAGATCCTGCTGGCGCAGAAAGCGTTCTCGATGTTTTCCGTGTACCCGCTGATTCGGGAGTATCTGGCGGGCACAACGGCCTCCGGTCTGTACGAGGCACGGCTCGGTCATGAGGAATTCGGCGGCGAGACCCATGTCTACGCACCGGCCTATGCGGAGGGCGAGTTCCGCGAGATTCTGGAGTACGCCGACCACATTGTGTTCAACTCGTTCACGCAGTGGAAGGCCTACGGCAGCCTTGCCCGCGCGGCAGGGAAGAGCTGCGGTCTGCGGCTCAATCCGGAGTGCTCCACGCAGCCGAGCGACCACGCGATGTATGACCCGTGCGGTCCGGATTCGCGCCTCGGCATTACGATAGAGAATTTCCAGCCGGAGCTGCTCGACGGCATTGAGGGCTTCCATTTCCATACGCTCTGCGAGCAGAATTCGACGATCTGGTGCGGACTGTCGCTGCATTTGAGCAGAATTTCGGCCAGTATATGGACGGCCTGAAATGGATCAACCTCGGCGGCGGCCACCACATCACCCGTGCGGATTATGATGTGGAAACGCTGGTGCACTGCATTGATTATCTGCAGAAAAAATACAAGGTGCAGGTTTATCTGGAGCCGGGCGAGGCCGTTGTGCTGAATGCGGGCTATCTGGTCTCCACCGTGCTCGAGGTGATGCACAACCATAAGGACATTGCAATCCTGGATACCTCGGCGGCGTGCCACATGCCGGACGTGCTCGAGGTGCCGTACCGTCCGCCGGTGTACCGCGGCGGCGAGCCGGGCAAAAAGGCGTTCACCTATCTGCTGACCGGCCGCTCCTGCCTCGCAGGCGATGTCATCGGCGAGTATTCGTTCGATGTGGCGCTCGGCGCCGGTGAGCAGGTCGTGTTCGAGGACATGGCGCTCTACACCATGGTCAAGACCAATACGTTTAACGGTATGCCGCTGCCGCTGATCGCCATCCGGCGCGCCGACGGCACGGATGAGGTTGTGCGTATGTTTGGGTATGAGGAGTTTAAGCGGAGACTTTCCTGATGGAGACGAGGAGATCGGCTCGGCTGCCAAAGTATGATTACGGAAAGCAGGGCGTCTATTTTGTGACGCTCTGCACCTATCAACGGCAATGCACGCTGTCAACCGTAGGGCGCGACGACCTCGGCGCGCCGTCCCTGCGGTTATCGGTCATCGGTAAAATTGTTGAACATTATATCCGAACGATTCCTGGGGCATATCCATATGTGTCGATTGATTCCTATGTTATCATGCCAAACCATGTTCATATGTTGATTTCGGTTTTGCGTGATGATGGCGCGCCGAGGTCGTCGCGCCCTACGGAATTGGTGCCACGCATAATTGCGGCATTGAAACGATTTTCCAATCGGGATGCCGGACACAATTTGTGGCAGCGGTCGTTTTACGACCATATTGTGCGCGATGAAAACGATTATGTGATACGGTATAATTATATTGCCGATAATCCGCGCAGATGGGCAGAGGACGAATATTACAGCAACAGGTAATAAGTTGTAAATCGCCTGACCGTAGGGTGCGCCGACCTCGGCGCACCGCATTCCAGCGAATATCACCGGATTATAGTCCGTGGCATACGCTGTCGTTAATGTATTCCGTTGCTGTGAAATTTGCCCTGCGGTTTACAAACGGTGCGCCGAGTCGGCGCACCCTACGGGATAGCGTGAGCTTGTATTTATCTGTTAGTATATTCGCTAGCATGTATCGTATAGGCAAGTTGCTGTCAACTGCGTCATATCCCTTGACAAACCCGGATTTAACAGCTATAATATTAAAGTTAATACACAAATGCCGTGAAAAAGAGGAGTATTTTTCCTTTGCGCGTTTAGAGGGTGCGGTCGGTGCAAGCACCTCGGCGGGGGAAGAAGAAGGTCGCTTTGGAGCAGAACAGCCGAATTTTCGTTAAGCTGTTCCGTCTAACCCGCGTTACGGGGCAACGAGTGCGCGTCTTTACGCGAATTCAGGTGGTACCACGGAGCATACTTCGTCCTGTTGTCGGGATGAGTATGCTCTTTTTGTTTGCACAGAGGTATCCCGCATTTATATCGTAAATCAAATTGAAGGAGATAGATCAATGAGCGAACTGCCTAAGACCTACGACCCGAAATCGGTCGAGGACAAGCTGTACAAGTTCTGGGTCGATTCCGGCTTCTTCCACGCCGAGGTTAATCCGGACAAGAAACCGTACACCATCGTTATTCCGCCTCCGAATGTTACCGGCCAGCTGCACATGGGCCACGCATTCGACGAGACCCTGCAGGATATCCTCATCCGCACTAAGCGCATGCAGGGCTATGAGGCGCTGTGGCTGCCGGGCACCGATCACGCCGGTATTGCAACCCAGATCAAGGTAGAGGAGAACCTCCGCAAGGAGGAGGGCCTGACCCGTTACGACCTCGGCCGTGAAAAGTTTCTCGAGCGCGTGTGGGCCTGGAAGCACAAGTATGGTAACCGCATCATCAGCCAGCTCAAGAAGCTCGGCACGTCCTGCGACTGGGAGCGCGAGCGCTTCACCATGGACGAGGGCTGCCCAAGGCGGTCCGCGAGGTATTCGTAAACCTGTACAACAAGGGCCTGATTTACAAGGGTCACCGCATTATCAACTGGTGTCCGCACTGTGCGACCGCGCTTTCGGACGCCGAGGTTGAGTACGAAACCCAGCCGGGCAAGCTGTGGCACATCCGCTACCCGCTGGCGGACGGCTCCGGCGATCTGGTCATCGCCACCACCCGCCCTGAGACCATGATGGGTGACACCGGCGTGGCCGTCAACCCGAACGACGAGAAGTTTCAGCATCTCATTGGCAAGACCTGCATCCTGCCAATCATGAACCGCGAGATCCCGATCTTCGGTGACGAGTACGTTGACATGGAGTTCGGCACCGGCTGCGTCAAGGTTACGCCGTGCCACGACCCGAACGACTTCGAGATGGGACAGCGCCACAACCTCGAGCAGATCCTCGTATTCAATGAGGACGCGACCGTCAACGCAAACGGCGGCAAGTACGAGGGTATGCCGGACCGCTACGAGTGCCGCAAGGCGGTTGTAAAGGACCTCGAGGAAGGCGGCTGGCTGGTCAAGATCGAGGACCACGAGCACAATGTCGGCACCTGCTACCGCTGCGGTACGACTGTTGAGCCGATGACCTCGGCGCAGTGGTTCGTGAAGATGGAGCCGCTCGCGAAGCCCGCTATGGACGTTGTAAACGAGGGCAAGACCAAGTTCGTGCCCGACCGTTTCTCCAAGACCTACCTGCGCTGGATGGAAAACGTACACGACTGGTGTATCTCCCGTCAACTGTGGTGGGGTCACCGCATCCCGGCGTTCTACTGCGACGACTGCGGTGAGATGACCGTCTCCAAGACCGATGTATGCACCTGCCCGAAGTGCGGCAGCAAGAACATCCGTCAGGAAGAGGACGTTCTCGACACCTGGTTCTCCTCCGCGCTGTGGCCGTTCTCCACGCTCGGCTGGCCGGATAACACCGAAGAGCTCAAATATTTCTACCCGACCTCTACGCTCGTTACCGGCTATGATATTATCTTCTTCTGGGTGGCACGCATGATCTTCTCGGGTCTTGAGCACATGGGCGAGACCCCTGTTCAAGACGGTTTATATTCACGGTCTGGTGCGCGACGCGCAGGGAAGCAAGATGTCCAAGTCGCTCGGAAACGGCGTCGACCCGCTCGAGATCATCGACCAGTACGGCGCGGACGCGCTGCGCTTTACGCTCGTTACGGGCAACAGCCCCGGAAACGACCTGCGTTTCTCGGACGAGCGCGTACAGGCGTCCCGCAACTTCTGCAACAAGATCTGGAACGCATCCCGCTTTATCCAGATGAACCTGACCATCGACAAGGACAAGGCAGTTGAGCTGCCGCGCGACCTTGCCATCGAGGACAAGTGGATTATCAGCAAGTTCAACACGCTGGTAGCCGACGTTACCCGCAACATCGACCAGTACGAGCTGGGTCTGGCGGCTGCCAAGCTGAACGACTTCATCTGGGACGATTTCTGCGATTGGTATATCGAGCTTGCAAAGACCCGTCTGCAGACCGGCGACGAGAACGTACAGAAGGTGCTGTGCTATGTGCTGAGCGGCGCAATGCAGCTGCTGCACCCGTTTATGCCGTTCATTACCGAAACCATCTGGCAGGCGCTGCCGCACGAGGGCCCGTCCGTTATGGTATCCGCATGGCCGGAATACAAGGAGGAACTCCACTTTGCCGCTGAGGAGGCACAGATGGAGAGCCTGATGGATGCTGTCCGCGCCATCCGCAACCGCCGTGCCGAGATGAACGTACCGCCCTCCAAGAAGGCCAAGGTGCTCATCCTGACCGAGAAGAAGGACACCTTCTCCGCAGGAGCAGGCTTCTTCCCGAAGCTGGCTTACGCTTCCGAGATTGAACTCATCGACGCGGTTCCGGCGGACGCTGCCAAGATGGCATCCGTAGTCACCGGCGACGCACAGATCTATATGCCGATGGGCGACCTCATCGACTTTGAGGCCGAGCGGGCCCGTCTCGGCAAGGAGAAGAGCAAGGTCGAGGCCGACATCGACTTCGTTATGAAGAAGCTGAACAACCCGAAGTTTGTCGATAAGGCACCCGAGAAGGTTGTTGCAGCCGAGCGCGAAAAAGGCCGAAAGCTGCGCGAGCACCTCGCAAAGCTGGAAGAGTCGATTGCAGCGCTGAATTAAAGTGAAGAGTGGAGAGTGAAGAGCTTTCCACTTTTTTTTCATATTGCGCAGGTATCCCGTAGGGTGCGACGACTCGGCGCACCGTTTGTAAACCATATGCAGATCCGTAACTGTAGGGGCGAACATTGTTACCGCCCGCAGCACGACCGGAGCCTGTGCAAGGAGCCGCCGCTTTAATTGTGCGGTGTTGCCTTAACATTTTCTCCCCCCGAAAACACTTGACTGTAAACCCACTTTATCCCTTATAATGTAATCAATAGAAGGGAAGGTGATCGTATGAACATAGCGGAAGCAGAGCGCAGGACGGGATTATCCCGGGCGAATATCCGGTTTTACGAAAAGAGGGCTGCTCACGCCGACACGCGGCGAGAACGGCTACCGCGACTACACCGAGGACGATGTACAGACACTGCGGAAGATCATGCTGCTGCGGCGGCTGCGCCTGAGCGTGCCCGACATCCGCGCCATCGAGAGCGGCGAGAAAGCGCTGCCCCGAGGAGGCGGCGGCAGGCCAGCTCGACGTATTGCAGGGGGACATCCGCGAGAGCGAACAGGCGTATGCGATGTGCCGCGCCATCTGCGAGGACAGAGCGGAGTGGAACGGGCTGGATGTAGACCGGTACCAGTCCATCGTGCTGCCCGCAGACGACCCGCGCGAGAAAGACCGCATCCCGCCGGCAGGCTGCCCGTGGCGGCGCTTCTTTGCCCGCAATGTGGATGCCGGACTGTATGGGCTGCTGTGGTCGATGCTGTCGCAGTGGGTGTTCCGCATCAATCCGGATAACTTCATCCAGTTTATGGCGGGCCTTGCGTGGACGGTCGCGTGCGGGTATGTCGGCTGGCTGCTGACGTTCGTGTTCGAGCCGGTGCTGCTGCATTACTGGGGCACAACGCCCGGCAAGTGGATCTTCGGGCTGTCCGTCCGCGATGAGGACGGCAGCAAGCTGTCTATCCGCACCGCATATGCCCGTTTGTGGGGCGTGTTCGGCTACGGCAACTGCTATGCGCTGCCGTTCTTCGACTGGTACTACAATTACAAGTGCTACCGCGCGTGCAAAGAAGAGGAGCTGCCGTGGGATTTGGAGAACGGGTGCAGCATCGTTGTCCGCGAGCGGGAGGTGCGCTGGTATCGCGTGGCACTGTACCTGCTGGTGCTCGTGCTGCGAGCAGCCGCAGGTTATGGTATTGATATTCACGCCAAGCAGCCGCCCAATCGCGGGGAACTGACGCTTGAGCAGTTTGTGGAGAACTGCAATGATTATCTGAAATACAACGAAAACCTGCCGCCGTATGTCACAGCGGATGGTACATGGATGCGGATATGCCGACCGGCGGCTGGACATGTGCACTGGCAGCTTTTGCAGATGTTTCGGTTGAAACCGACGAAGATGGTTATGTACAGTCTGTCACCATCACCGCCGATTCGCAGGACGGTTCGCTGGGCTCTACCGAGCGCCGAACGATATTCTATGCCTTTGCTGCTTCGTATGAGAAATGGAGCAGACTGCATGCGGATACCATGTCTGATTTTATTAAGGACGGCTGGGATTATGATGCACCGGATACGAAAAACGTCAAGGAAGCTAATCTCGGTGGACTGAAGCTGCGGTATGAATATGAATACAGCAATACAGATACCGTAAACCTGTATCTCAATCAGCCGATGCCGTATCATTCGGTGCTGACGATTGAGAAAGAGTGAATGAGTTATCGCAGGGCGGGGTGAGGGTGCCCCGCCCTGCGGACATTTATCAATTAAATCCGTGGAATCGAATATTACACAGGAGGTAAGCCGCCACGGGCGCAGCGCGACCGGAGCCTGCAAGGATAGCGCCATTCTCCATTCTCAATTTTCAATTTTCCATTACTTCTGCCTCCTGACTTCTGCCTTTACAAAAAGGCTTTCTTATTTGCCCAAAGTGTGCTATACTAATCTCACAAAAACATATAGATAGAGGAATAGCCAATGAAAGGAATCATTCTTGCCGCCGGTAAGGGCTCGCGCCTGTACCCGATGACACGTCCGGTATGCAAACCGATGCTGCCGGCATACGATAAACCGATGATCTACTATCCGCTGGCTGCGCTCCTGCAGGCCGGTATCCGCGATATTCTCATCATCATCCCGCCCGGAGAGGAAGGCCCGTTCTACAGTCTGCTCGGTTCCGGCGGCCGCTTCGGCGTCAACATCACCTACGAGGTGCAGGAGGTTGCACGCGGCATCGCGGACGCGCTGCTCATCGGCTCCCAGTTCATCGGGGATGACTCGGTTTGCCTTGTTCTGGGCGATAATATCTTCTATTCCCCCAATTTCCAGGACTGTCTGGACCGTGCTGTGCAGCAGAAATCCGGCGCCTGCGTATTCGGCTACTATGTCGATGACCCGCGTGCGTTCGGCGTTGTGGAGTTTGATGATCAGGGCCGTGCTATTTCCATCGAGGAGAAGCCGCGCTATCCGAAGTCTAACTATATCATTCCGGGTCTGTATTTCTACGATAACTCGGTTATGGAGATTGCCCGCGGGCTCAAGCCCTCGGCAAGAGGCGAGCTGGAGATTACGGATGTCAATATCGAGTACATGAAACGCGGTCAGCTGCACGTTGAAAAGCTCGACCGGGATTTCGTCTGGCTGGATGCCGGTACCGCCGACAACCTGCTCGAATCCGCACAGGTTGTCCGCCGCGTGCAGGATGAGACCGGCCGCTACATTGCATGTCCGGAGGAGATTGCGTACGCGCGCGGCTATATCAGCCGTCAGACGCTGCTCCGTCATGCGGAAGAGCTGAATAAGACCCTGTATGGCCGTTATCTGGAATGTCTCTAAAGGAGAATCGCAAATGCCTGTTTATACCGAAACCAAAACCTACCACACCAAGGCCCACATGGGCATGATCGACGTTACCGACGACTTCCGCGCAGCGGTGCAGAACGCCTGCCGCAAGACCGGCATGCAGTCCGGCACGATCACCGGCTTTACCACCGGCGGTGTTGCCGGTCTGACTACGCTTGAGTTTGAGCCGGGCATGGTCTACCATGACCTCAAGGCGGCGATGGACGTCTTTTCGCCCTACCGCGATGAGCAGGGAAACGTCATTTACTATCACCACCATGACACCTGGCACGATGACAACGGCTCGTCGCATATCAAGGCGGCGCTGCTCAGCCCGTTTATCGTTATCCCGTTCGTGAATGGCGAGATCACCATCGGCCCGTGGCAGAATCTGACCCTTGTGGAGTGCGATACCCGCAACCGTGTGCGGGATATTGTCTTTCAGGTGATGGGAGAATAATACAAATTGAGAATGGAAAGTGGAGAATGGAAAATGCGTTCCGTTCTCCATTTTTTGTGCAAAAAATAAAAAACGCCTGTAAAGGCGGTTGATTGACAGATTTCTGCAGGATATGCTGTTGATATGTGCAGTGATTTTGCTGTACATTTTCTGTATAAAAAGCACGATGACCGCTCGGGTAGGGCCCGAACGGTCATCTTAGTTTAACTATGATACGGAAGGGTCTGATTGCTTAGCAACATCCCTTGGGTATATTATACCCGCAGAACCTCGGTCTAGTCAAGCGACAGGGCCGGGGTTTTGTTGCGTCACGGCTCTCAAACGCTCCGCGCAGTCAGAAAGATTAGCGTCCGCTAACTAAATAACTTTTCTTTTTCTATAAATGTGGTATAATATAAGCGTTCGAAAAATTTGAGTACGGTTCGGGAATCCCTGTGCCGTGCATAGAAATGGAGCGACAAAGCATGACTAAAATTGATATTATCTCCGGTTTTCTGGGTGCCGGCAAGACGACCCTCATCAAGCGTCTGCTGGCCGATGCGCTCAAGGGTGAGCAGGTAGTTCTGATCGAGAACGAGTTCGGTGAGATCGGTATTGACGGCGGCTTCCTCAAGGATGCCGGCATTGTTGTAAACGAGATGAACGCAGGCTGCATCTGCTGCTCGCTGGTTGGCGACTTCGGCAAGGCGCTGCACGATGTTGTGGACCAGTACCATCCGGACCGCATCCTGATCGAGCCGTCCGGCGTCGGCAAGCTGTCGGACGTTATCGCTGCGGTACAGAACGCGCACCTCGAGGTTCAGCTGAACAGCTTTGTAACCGTTGTTGACGCGCTCAAGGCCAAGATGTACCTCAAGAACTTCGGTGAGTTTTTCGAGAATCAGGTGGCGCATGCCGGTGCCATCCTGCTGTCCCGCACGGCTGAGTGCCCGGAGAAGCGCCTCGACGAGACCGTTGCCATGCTGCGCGGCCTGAATGAGCACGCCCGCATCGTCACTACCCCGTGGAAGGACCTGACCGGCGAGCAGCTGATTAGAGGCTCTCCACCATGGAAGGCAGCCGCGACCTCGTTGCGGAGGTTCTCGAGGAGATCGCGCACGAGCCGCACCACGAGCATCATCATCACCACCATGACCACGAGCATGATGAGCACGAACATGAGCATGAGCACGACCACGATGCATGACCATGATGAGCACGAGCATCATCACGAGCATGAGCATGACGAGCACTGCACCTGCGGCTGCCACGATCACGACCATGAGCATGAGCATCACCACGATCATGACCACGAGCACCATCATCACGACCACGACGGTCACTGCTGCTGCGGTCACGACCACGATCACGATGCTGATGAGGTATTCACCTCCTGGGGTAAGGAAACGACTCACAAGTACACCGAGGCAGAGCTTAACGCGGCTCTTACCGCGCTCGGCGATGTTACGCTCGGCACCGTACTGCGTGCAAAGGGCATCGTTCCGTGTGCAGACGGCGGCGAGTGGCTGCACTTTGACTACGTTCCGGGCGCACCCGAAATCCGGCGGCGCTGCCGATTACACCGGCCGTCTGTGCGTCATCGGCTCCGAGCTGGATGAGGAGCGCATCGCTGCTCTGTTCGGCGTAAACGAAAAGTGAGGTAACCAGATTATGGCTAACGAACCCATTCCGGTATACGTCTTTACCGGCTTTCTGGAGAGCGGCAAGACCAAGTTCATTCAGGACATTCTCGCGGACCCGAACTTTACCGAGAACGAGCGCACGGTGCTGCTGCTGTGCGAAGAAGGCATCGAGGAATACGACGAGAAGTGGCTGCTGCACTACGGCACCGCGCTTGTGCCGATCGAGTCCGAGGACCGTCTGACGCCGAATATCCTCAAGCGCGTGGAGCAGAAATACCAGCCGGACCGCATTCTTGTTGAGTACAACGGCATGTGGAAGCTGGAAAAGCTGATGCAGGCATTTCCTGCCCGCTGGGAGCTGTACCAGATCGTCACCACGGTTGATGCGACCACGTTTGAGCTGTATTCCAACAACATCGGCCCGATGATGTTCGAGCATATCACCACTGCGGATCTGGTGGTGTTCAACCGCTGCACGGATGAGCTGAAGGACATGCTGTACAAGAAGAACATCAAGGCGATGAATCCGCGTGCGGCAATCTATCTGGATGACGTGAACGGCAATTCCGAGGACTACGCCCGCAATATGCCGCTGCCGTTTGACGTGGATGCGGATATCATCGACATCCAGCCGGAGGACTACGGTCTCTGGTACATCGACGCCACCGGCGACCCGATGAAGTATGACGGCAAGACTGTCCGCTTCCTCGCGCAGGCCTACGTCGGCAGGATGTGCCCGCCGGCAGCTTCGTGCCCGGCCGCTTCGGCATGGTCTGCTGCGCGGACGACGTCACCTTCCTCGGCTTCCTCTGCCGCTATCCCGACCGCGATCAGCTGCATAACCGCGACTGGGTCAAGGTAACGGCGTCCATCACCGTCGAGGAGCTGCCGCAGTACCGCGGTCCCGGTCCGGTGCTGCATGCCATCACGGTAGAACCCGCCGAAAAGGCGAAGGAAGATATCGTTTACTTTAACTGAATCTTCTCCATGCAAAATAAAAAGAGACGAGCCTGCCTGGCTCGTCTCTTTTCATGGACAAATAGGGAAAAAGCGCACTGACCGCTCGATTAGGCCCGAACGGTCAGTGACTAAAAATCCTGATTGAATAAGGTCTGACTGCCTGAACAGCATCCCTTGGGGATAGTATACCCGAGCAGCCCCGGTTTTGTCAAGTGCGGCAAAGCCGGGGTTTTGCTTTGCATGCAGCGATTACTGCCTGCTGATTGCTGATTCCGGATTAGAAAAAGTGTGTCCCCGTCACAAAGCAGTGACGGGGGACAGAGACAAAAGGGGGGATACAGACGATTCATAAACTCCATGAACGTCTTTTGAAAGACCGGTGACGGCTTGAGGGATTAGCCAATGCCACCGTACATAACGCCGAGGATCAGTGCAAGAACTGCACAGATAACGTATACCCACTTGCCGAGCGGGAAGAACCAGCCGCCGATCGGCTTCTTAGCGCCTTCGTTAACAGCAGCAAGTGCCTTTTCCTTGCCCAGTACCCAGAAGAACATGATGCCGGCCAGAGCAGCGCCCAGCGGGCAGATGTAAATAGAGACAACGTCCATCCACTGAGAGGTCCAGGGCTGGATTGCGATGGAAACGACCAGACCGATCACACCGATGATGCCAACGGCTGCTGCACGCTTGAACTTGAAGTGCTCCTGCAGGAAGGCAATCGGTGCCTCGTACAGGTTTACGATGGAGGATACGCCCGCGAACAGCACGCAGATGTAGAAGATCGCGCCGATGATACGGCCGGCAGGCATTGCGTTGAATACGTTTACGAGGTAAACGAACATCAGGCCGGGGCCGCCGGATACGTCGTTGATGCCTTGGCCCAGAACAACTGCCATTGCCGGAATGATAACGACTGCTGCCAGCAGAGCTGCTATGGTATCAAATACTGCAACGTTGCGTGCGGAGGACGGGATATCCTCGCTCTTGGACAGGTAGGAACCGTAGATTACCGAGCCGTTGCCGGCAACAGACAGCGAGAAGAACGCCTGACCGAATGCAAATACCCACAGGTCGGGCTTAGCCAGACCAGCCGGATTCAGGGTCAGAATGTACTTATAGCCTTCGGATGCGCCGGGCAGCGTGCCGATGTAGATTGCCAGTACGAGGAACAGACCGAACAGAATCGGCATCATGATCTTATTCGCCTTTTCAATGCCGCCTGCAATGCCCATTACCATGATGGCAAGGGAAACTACCAGTGCAACGATCAGCCAAACGCCGTTGCCGATGCCGAAGAAGCCGGCCGACGCCATTGCCTTGAGGGCTTCGGGAAGGGTCTCAGCCTCCGGTGCGGTCATGCCGAATGTACCGCCGATAGCGCCCATGTCCGTGCCGAGGCTGAACAGGCTGCCGGAGAGGGACATGAAGGTGTACTTGAAGATCCAGCCGAGAACGACCGTGTAGCCGATTGCCAGCATCAATGCACCGATGATCGGGATCGCACCGATTGCCTTACCGGTTTTTCATTGCCGGTGCGCTCCTTGGTACACATACCGAACGCACCAACCGGACCTGCAGCTGCACGGCGGCCGAGAGCGAACTCCTCGATAACGCCGGTACTGCCGATCAAAATTACAAAGATGAAATAGGGAAGCAGGAAGGTCATGCCGCCGTACTTCTGCACCATGATCGGGAAACGCCAGATGTTGCCCATACCAACCGCAGAACCGATACATGCCAGAATGAATCCCCACTTACTCTGGAAACCATCTCTCTGTTCTAAGTTTTTTAGGCTCTTTACTCATTATCTTACACCCCTTTAATGTGTAAATGGATAGAAAAAGGGCGTTCTCTTTGCCGCAGAAAATGTTTAGTTTTCTGGCAAAAGAACGCCTTTTGTTCTTTGCTTTCCTGTGCACTTTCCACGCGGCACAGGTTACGCCCTGATTATAAAGTTATAAAAAGGTCAGGAGAAATTCCTGTTATGCAATGCCGCAGCGCCTTTGCTGCGGCATTGGGAATACCGCACAATTTATACAATTATGCGGTATCGCCTTTGACGAAAGGATGGAACAGGGGATTATTTCTCTTCGTTCGGGTACGGCTCCAGGAATGCGTGGAAGTGACGCATCGGCAGATTGTGACCCCAAACAATACGCATGTTCGGAATGTTCTCACGATCCTCGTACAGAGCCTTAACAGCTGCGATTACATAGTCCAGATGCTCCTTGGTCAGACGGCTGCGGTCGATTGCGAAGCGAACTACGTTACATACTTCAGCCTGCTGCTCCGGGGTCTTCAGGTCATACTCCATGGAGTAGTCGCCCAGCTCGGATACACGGATGCCGTAGCGGCGGATCAGCTCAAGGCTGAAGCCCTCACCAGCGAAGGTGTCGTGGCCGCGCTTGCCGTCGAAGAACTCATCCATGTTGATGTATACAGCGTGGCCGCCTGCCGGCAGTACAACGCCCTTAACGCCAGCGTCGTAGAAGCCTTCTGCCAGGTAGTTACACTGAGCAACACGCTCGTTCATGTAGTTGAAGTCGCAGGACTCGTACAGGCCAACTGCCAGAGCCATGATGTCACGGCCGGACATGCCGCCGTAGGGAATCGTTGCCGTAGCAGGAGATCTGCTTGACCTTGAGCTGGATGCCGACATCGTTTTTGACCGTGCCGTCCTCGTTGAAGTCCGAGAAGTTCTTCCAGAACAGGCCGCGGTCGCGGAATGCCAGAATGCCGCCCATGTTCGCGTGGCCGTCCTTCTTAGCGGACATGGTGAATGCGTCGCAGTAAGAGAACATCTCGGTAGCGATCTCAGCGATGGACTTATCGGCGCAGCCCTCCTCATTGACCTTGATGAAGTAGGCGTTTTCGGCCCAGCGCGCGGCATCGAATACCAGCGGGATGTTGTGCTTATGCGCAACGCGGTTGATTTCCTTCAGGTTGCCCATGGAAACGGCCTGGCCGCAAACCGGGTTGTTGGTGATGCAGGTGAACACCAGAGGCACGTTTTCGGGACCCACGGCCTGAATCAGCTGCTCCAGCTTCTCGATGTCCATGTTGCCCTTGAACGGGTTCTTCTCGTAACGGCCGCCTTCCGGTACTTCCCACAGCAGGGTCTTGTTGTACAGGTTACGCGGAATGGAACCCATCTGCTTGATGTTGCCTTCGGTGGTGTCGAAGTGACCATTCGACGGAATGGTGAACTTCTTGCCCGGGTGACGCTTAGCAAGGATGTTGCGAACGATTTCCATCAGGACGGACTCAGCGGCACGGCCCTGCTGGATGATGAAGGCGTTGGGACGCTCCATTTGCTTGGCGCCGCCGTTGAACAGGCCGCCCTCGTACTCGCAGAGGTAGACCTCGTTCATCATCTTCTCGATGTCACGGCAGTCGGTGCGGACCAGGTCGATGACCTTCTTCCAGTTCTTCTCGCCACCGCGCTCGAAAATGTCGCGGAAGGTATCCAGCAGCACATAGTAGCCGGTGTTGCGGCCGTAAGCCTCGTCGCCCAGGAACAGGGTGGCCCACTGCTGGTTGGTCATTGCGGTGGTACCGGAGTCAGACAGCATATCCACAGTCAGCATGCCGGAGGGGAAGGCAAACTCGTTGTAGTGAGTAGCCTTCAGAGCGCGCTCACGCTGCTCAACGGTGACTTCGGGAAGGTCACGGACTGCAAAGGTGAAATGATGGGGTGCGGGTACGTTCAGCGGATACTGCTTGCTCATAATAAATTACCTCCAGTTGTGTGTTTTGGAGGTACCCCGGTTGTCAAAGCCGGTTTTCCGGTTCCGGCTTTGCTTAGCGGACAGCACCTTTTTTTTTGCTGTTTTCTTTTCTTTTTGGTTTGCCTTACGGCAGGAGAGCGGTTACCTCAACCTCGACGAGAGCGTCCTTGGGAAGTCTTGCAACCTCCACAGCGGAGCGTGCGGATAGCTGCCTTCACCGAAGAAGGTGGCGTAAACCTCGTTCATCGCGCCGAAATTGTTCATGTCGCTCAGGAAGACGGTAGTCTTGATCACCTGATCCATACCGGTTCCTGCCTCAGCAAGGATTGCCTTTACATTGGTGAGCGACTGTTTGGTCTGTGCTGCGATCCCTTCCGGAAAAGCACCGGTTGCGGGATCGATCGGAAGCTGACCCGAAGTAAATACGATACCGTTTGCTGCAATTGCCTGTGCATACGGGCCGATGGCTGCGGGTGCGTGTTCCGAACAGATAACCTTTTTCATTTCCTGCTCAGCCTCCTTTCGTCCTTTCGTGAGATAAATTTATCACTTTTAAAATTCTTTGTCAAGATGTATTTGTGCAATTTGGATGAATGAATAAAAAAAATCTCGCGTATTTATCAATATTATCAACAACTATTGTGAAAAATGATAATTTTGAACAGACTTTTTGTACAAAAATACTGCGTAAAATATTTACTTTTTCACCTCGCACTTAGAAAAAGTTTATTATTTTACAGAACATGGTAATTAAAGCGCGAATTTATAAAAAATTTTTGTTATCCTACTAAAACAATGCGATGAAGAATTCATGAAGAATCGCAGGAGAGCGGTACTGCCGCGGAAAATAATAAAAATTCCGACACCGACTAACCGGGACAGGGAAAAGACATCCCGCGTTTGCACTTCAAATAAAAAGCCTGCGTATGCTATAATAAATTGGATTACATTTCACAGGGAGGTGCACCGCATGCCGGACGAAAAACTCACCGCCTACCGCGGCGGCAAGGCGCTTCGCCGCGGCTGGACAACCGGCTCGTGCGCGGCGGCGGCCTCGCAGGCGGCGGCTGTGCTGCTGCTGACCGGAATCGCGCCGCCGGAGATTCACCTGCACACGCCGGGCGGCATCACCTTCTGCCTGCCGGTCGAGGACGCGCATATGAGCGGAAACGCGGCTGTCTGCACCGTCCGCAAGGATGCGGGCGACGATCCGGACATCACAAATGGGGTCCGCATCACGGCTTCCGTGCGCCGAATCGAAAAGGGCGTTACCATAGAGGGCGGCGCCGGCGTCGGACGAATTACCCGCCCGGGACTGGCGATGCCGGTCGGAGAAGCGGCGATCAATCCCGGTCCGCGGCAGCAGATTGCGGACGCAGTGCACCGTGCCGCACAGCAGAACGGATACGGCGGCGGCTTTTCTGTCACCATTTCGGTGGAGGACGGCGAGGCGCTTGCCGCCCAGACCTACAATGGGCACCTCGGCATCGTCGGCGGCATCTCTATCCTCGGCACGGGCGGCATTGTCGAGCCGATGAGCGAAAAGGCGCTCGTGGACACCATCCGATTGGAGCTGGACAGCCTGTATGCGCAGGGACAGCGCATTGCGTTCCTGTGCCCGGGCAACTACGGCGCGGATTTCGCGCGGGACACGCTCGGCCTTGACCTTGAACGCGCAGTCAAGTGCTCCAACTTCATCGGTGAGGCGTTCGACCATGCGGCGTACCGCGGCTATCCCGAGATCCTGCTGGTCGGGCACGCCGGAAAGCTGGTCAAGATGGCCGCAGGCGTGATGAACACGCATTCGTCGGTCGCAGACGCACGGCAGGAGATTTTCACCGCGCATGCGGCACTGTGCGGCGCACCGCGCGAAACACTCGAAGGACTGATGGCTGCCATCTCGGTGGACGCGTGCGTGGAGCTGCTGGACGAAGTGAATCTGCGTCAGCCCGTCCTGTCGCGCATTGGCAGGGAGATGGAAACCCGCATCGCCCTGCGCATGAAGGGGCAGCGCGCGTGGGATTCATCATGTTTACCGGAAAATACGGCGTGCTGGCCGAGTCGGCGGGGCGCGCGCGCACTCTGTGAGGTTGAAACTGCAATGAAGGGTATTTTATATGGAGTCGGCGTCGGTCCGGGCGATCCGGAGCTGCTGACCGCCAAGGCGATCCGGCTGCTGCGCGAGTGCGATGCGGTCGCCGCACCGAAGTCCGCCGACGGCAGACAGACCGCACTGGATATTGCTTCGCCGTACATCGGGCAGGATAAGACAATCCTGCTGTTCGATATGCCGATGACGCACGACAGGCAGGCGTGAAATGCCAGCCACGACGCGGCGGCAGACGCGCTCTGTGCGCTGCTCGACGAGGGCAAGACCGTGGTGTTTCTCACGCTCGGCGATCCAACGGTATATTCCACATACTGGTATGTACACAAGCGTGTTGCCGCCGCGGCTATGCAGCCGAGCTGGTGCCCGGCGTGCCGTCCTTCTGCGCTGCGGCTGCTGCCATGGGCCGCGCCCTGTGCGAGGACGGCGAAATGCTGCACATCATTCCGGCCACGCACGGCAGGGCGGAGGAAGGGCTTGCGCTCTCCGGCAGCAAGGTGCTGATGAAGACCGGAAAGCGTGTATTGGAGGTACGCGAACTGCTCCGGCAGCGCGGCGAACTCGGCAGCGCGGCACTGATCGAGCGGGTCGGCATGGACGGTCAGCGGCTGATCGAAAATTTAGATGAGCTGGAACAGCCGAGCGGCTATTTCTCTATTATATTGGTAAAGGAGCAAAGCGAATGATCTACTTTGTGGGTGCAGGCTCGGGGGCGCCCGACCTGATCACGGTACGCGGCGCACGTCTGCTGAGCGAGGCAGATGTGATCGTTTACGCCGGTTCGCTGGTCAATCCGGCGCTTTTGGACTATAGAAAGGACGGATGCGAGGTGTACAACAGCGCGAAGATGACGCTCGAGGAGGTCATCGCCGTGATGGCGCCTGCCGCGAAAGCGGGCAAAACGGTCGTGCGTCTGCACACCGGCGACCCGATGCGTGTACGGTGCGCACAGAAACAGATGGACGAGCTGGACAGGCTCGGTCTGGCGTATGAGGTCTGCCGGGCGTGTCCTCGTTCTGCGGCGGCAGCGGCACTCAAAGCCAGTACACACTGCCGAACGTGAGCCAGTCGGTCATCCTGACGCGCATGGCGGGCCGCACGCCCGTGCCCGAAAAGGAGCAGATCGAGTCGTTCGCGGCACACGGAGCCACCATGGTCATCTTCCTGTCGGCGGGTCAGCTGGCGCGCCTGTCCGAGCGGCTGCTCGCGGGCGGATATGCGCCGGATACGCCTGCGGCCATCGTGTACAAGGCCACCTGGCCGGACGAAAAGGTCGTGCGGACAACGGTCGCAGACCTCGCCGAAGCCGGTGCGCGTGAGGGCATTACCAAGACCGCGCTCATCACGGTGGGCGGGTTCCTCGGCACCGAGTACGAGCGCTCCAAGCTGTACGACCCGACCTTTACGACCGAATTTCGTGAGGCAAGCCGATGAAGCACGCAAAATTTGTATCCTTTACCCTGTGCGGCGCACAGACTGTGCAAAAAGGCGGTAAAACTCCTGCCGGATTTCCGGTGTGAGCGGTACGCGCGGACGGTGGATGCGTCGCTCTCGGGCACGAGCCTTAAGCGCTTTGCGCAGCAGGCGATGGTCGATTGCGACCTGATCGTGTTCGTGGGCGCGACTGGAATCGCGGTACGCGCAGCGGCGCCGTATTTGATGGGAAAAGCCTATGATCCGGCGGTAATCGTCATTGACGAGCAGGGAAAGTTCGTGATTCCGCTCCTGTCCGGACATCTGGGCGGTGCCAACGAGATTGCAAAAAACACTTGCGGAAGGTCTGCAGGCTGTGCCGGTGCTCACCACCGCGACCGACGGTCGGCAGGTGTTCGCCGTGGACACATGGGCAAAAAGCACACAGCTGTGCAGTCCTGGAGCCGCACTATATTAAATATGTATCCGGTGCGCTGCTCAGAGGGGAAACCGTGGGCGTTCGCTCGGATTTTCCGATAGACGGGCTGCTGCCCGCCCGTATTGACCTCAAAAAAGACGCAGAAAGCGGGTTCACGATTGGATTTCGCACAGACGCACAGCCGTTTGCACATACGCTGCATCTCGTGCCGCGGATTGCATATCTCGGCATTGGCTGCCGCAAGGGCACGAGCGCGGATGCCATCGAGCAGACGGTTCAGGCGGCGCTTGCATCAGCAAAACTGCCTTGGCAGGCAATCTGTGGCGCGGCGAGCATTGATATCAAGCAGAATGAGCCGGGTTTGCTGCTGTTTTGCGAAAAACACGGACTGCCGTTCCGTACCTTTACGACCGAGCAGCTGCAGGACGCACAAGGCGAATTCAGCCGGTCGGCGTTCGTGCAGCAGACCGTCGGCGTCGATAATGTGTGCGAACGCGCGGCTGTGTGCGCGGCACAGAACGGCACACTTATCTTGCATAAATTCGCGCAGAACGGCGTGACGGCGGCTGTCGCCGTGCCGGACTGGCGCGTGACGTTTGAAGAACGGGAGGGTGAAGCATGAAGCTGTATTGCATCGGCATCGGGCCGGGCGGCGAGGAGCAGATGACGCTGCGCGCAGTGCGTGCGCTGGAAAAATGTGACTGCGTGGCAGGCTACGGCCTGTACCTTTGATTTGATCGAGAACCTCATTTCGGACAAGGAGCGCATCGAATCCGGCATGACGCGCGAGGTTTTGCGCTGCAAAGCGGCGATTGAGGCGGCAAAACAGGGCAAAACGGTCGCTGTTGTGTCCTCGGGAGATGCGGGTGTGTACGGCATGGCGAGCCTGCTGCTCGAGCTTTGCGAGCACGAGCCGAACCTCGAGGTCGAGGTTATTCCGGGCATCACGGCGGCCTGCTCGGGCGGCGCCGTGCTCGGCTCGCCGCTGACATGCGACTTTGCGTGCATCAGCCTGTCCGACCTGCTCACGCCGTGGGACAAGATCGAGCAGCGTCTGCGCGGCGCAGCGGCTGGCGATTTCTGCATCGTGCTGTACAATCCGTCAAGCAAAAAACGCACCGACCATCTGCGCCGAGCCTGCGATATTCTGCTGGAGATCATAGCGCCGGAAACCGTCTGCGGTCTGGTGCGCAGCATTGGCAGAGAAGGCGAAAGCTGTACGCTTACAACGCTCGGTGAGCTGCGTGATACACAGGTCGATATGCTGACCACTGTGTTTGTCGGAAACAGCCGCACGCGCGTGATGGACGGCCGCATGGTCACGCCGAGGGGTATCGCGGCGTATGAAGCTGATGATTTTCTCCGGTACGACAGAAGGACATGATTTGTGCCGGTTTTTGTCGAAAAATAACGTGCAGGCGGAGGTTTTTGTTGCAACAGAGTATGGCGCAGCGGTAATGGAGCCGATGGCTGGAATCACGGTTCACGAGGGCCGTTTGGATGAGCAGGAGATGGAAAAGCGATTGACCTCGGACACGCTTCTCATCGACGCAACGCATCCGTACGCGGCGGCTGTGACCGACAATCTGCGGGCGGCCTGCGCGAAATCGGGCGCACGCTACGAGCGGCTGTTGCGGCCTGCCCTGCCTTATCAGAACTGCGAAATCGTGCTGAACACAGCTGCCGCAGTGGACTGGCTGAACGCGCATCCGGGCAAGGTTTTGCTCACCACAGGCAGTAAAGAACGGAAGCGTACACGGCGGTGCAGGACTTCCAAACGCGCCTGTTCCCGCGCGTGCTGCCGACCGCGTCGGTGCTTGAAAAGTGCGCCGCACTCGGCTTCCCGGGCGCGCACATCATCGCCATGCAGGGCCCGTTTTCGCAGGCGATGAACGCGGCGCTACTGCGTGAGACCGGCGCAAAAATCCTCGTGACCAAGGACACCGGCGTGTCCGGCGGCTTTGCGGAGAAGGTCGCGGCAGCTGAGGAGGTCGGCGCAAAGGTACTGGTCATTGCGCGTCCGCGTGCGGAAAACGGCAAAAATCAGGCGGAAATGCAGGCCTTTCTCACGGATTTGCTCGGCTTACAGCCGGAAAAAGTGCAGCACATATTCACCATCATCAGGGCGGGCATGGGCACTGCGGACACGCTGACCGGCGAAGCGGTTCGCGCGTTGGAAACGGCGGAGGCGGTGTTCGCGACAAAACGGCTGGCGGCACTGTCGCCCAAGGCGGAGGTCTGCGCGTTCTCCGAGCTGGCTGAGCGGGCAATACAGTGCACAGAAAAAGCACATATCTCTGCTCGTTTCCGGCGACGTGGGATTTTTCAGCGCGGCTGGAAAGCTGCGCGAGCGGCTCCTGCCGTACGGCGGGGTAACACTCGTGCCGGGATTGTCCAGTATGCAGTATATGTGCGCGAAATGCGGTATTTCCTACGAAAATCTGTGTTTTAAGAGTCTGCACGGTCGCACAGGAAATATTCTCGGTGCCGTAAGTTACCATGCGGCAACATTTGCGCTGACCGGCGGCGAGAACAACGCGCAGGCGGTTTGCAACATCCTTACGGACGCGGGATTGGGCGCACTGCCCGTTCATCTCGGGGAAAATCTCGGCGCGGAAAATGAGCGGATTGTGCACGGCACAGCCGCAGAGATCGCGCAGCTTTCATGCCCGGATTTAGCGGTTCTGCTGATCGAAAACCTGCGTGCGGCGAACAAAACGAACCGATTCGAGATGAAATGCTCACGCGCGGAAAGGTGCCGATGACCAAGGAAGAGGTTCGGTGGGTGTCGGTGAACCGCCTGACTGTCCGACCGACCGACACGGTCTGGGACGTGGGTGCGGGCACCGGCGCGGTCACGCTCGAGCTGGCGCGCAAGGCCAGCGACGGCACGGTTTACGCCGTCGAGCGAAAGCCGGAAGCGGTCGCGCTCTTGCACGAAAACCGCATAAAACTCGGCGGATACAATGTGAAAATCATTGAAGGACCTGCGCCGGAGGCACTGGAGAACCTTCCGGCACCGGACTGCGTGTTCGTCGGCGGGAGCGGCGGCAGAATGCGGGAGATTCTGACACTTGCCAGGGGAGAAAAATCCGGAAGTTCGCGTGGTCGTGAACGCGATTGCGCTCGAGACCTTGTTTGCGGCGCAGACGGCCTTGAAAGAATTGGGGTTTTCTGACATCGAGATCACACAGCTGGCAGCCACGCGCGGCAAGCCGGTCGGCGCGTACACCATGCTGACTGCGAACAATCCGGTGTTTATTCTGTCTGGGAGGGCCGCAAATGACACAAAATAATGCACCAAGACTGCTGCTTGCGGGCACCGGCAGCGGCTGCGGCAAGACGACGGTCACGACCGCGATTCTGCAGGCGCTGCAGCGTCGCGGAGTAAAACTCAGCGCGTTCAAGTGCGGTCCGGACTACATCGACCCGATGTTCCACACGGCGGTTTTGGGCGTTCCGAGCCGCAATTTAGACCTGTTTTTCGAGGACGAGGCCGGTATTCGCAGTCAGCTTGCGCGGCATATCCAGCCGGACGGTCTCGGCGTGATCGAGGGCGTCATGGGCTTTACGACGGCGTTTCCGGTACGACGGATACGGCTTCGGCGGCGCATCTGGCCCGCGCAACCGGCACGCCTGCGGTGCTGATCGTGCGGCCTAAGGGGCAGTCGCTGTCGCTTGCGGCACAGATTCACGGGTTCCGCACATTTGCGGAAAATACGCTCGCAGGAGTGATTTTAAACGGCGTTTCGGCGGGAATGTACTCGTTTTACAAACAAATCGCAGAGAAAGCGGGGCTGCCTGTACTCGGCTTTTTGCCGCCGGTTCCGAGGCCGAAATACCTGACCGCCACCTCGGTCTGGTGACGGCGGACGAGCTGTCCGATCTGCGTGAGAAAATTGATCGGCTCGCGGATGCGGCAGAGGAAGGCATTGACCTCCACGCGTTGTGTGCATTAGCACAGACGACGAAACCGCTGACCGATACGCACATGCCGCTCGCTCGTGCGACCGATTTTCCGGTGCGGAGCGCGGTAGCCAAGGACCGCGCATTCTGCTTCTATTACGAGGATAACTTCGATGTGCTGCGTGAACTGGGGGCAGAGCTTGTGCCGTTTTCGCCGCTCACAGACGAGCGGCTGCCGGAGCATATCGACGGTCTGTACCTTGGCGGCGGCTATCCGGAATTGTATGAAAAACAGCTTTCAGAGAATGAAATCATGCGAGATTCTATCAAAACAGCGATTCTAAACGGTTTGCCGACAGTTGCAGAATGCGGCGGATTTCTTTATCTGCTGCAGTCGCTCGACGGCGCGGCAATGGCAGGCGTGCTGCCGACTTCGGCGCACATGACGCATAGGCTGCAGCCGTTCGGCTATGTCACGCTCACGGCAAACAGTGATAACCTGCTGTGCGAAGCCGGTGGACAATTTCCTGTGCACGAGTTCCATTATGCACAGGCTGTGGATAATGGCACAGATTTTCGCGCGGTCAAGCCAAACGGGCGCGCGTGGGACTGCGGCTTTGCGTCGGACACGCTCTATGCAGGATTTCCGCATTTGTATTTCCGTGCGAAAACTGAAATTGCAGCGAATTTTGTCCGAAAATGCGCGGAAAGGAGCGGAAAATGACACTTGAACAGACTATTTCTGCCATCCGGCCGCTGGATGAGAAAAAGCATGACGGCGGCGCGAAATCGTTTTGCAAATATTGCCATGCCGCTCGGTGGACTGGGTCTTCTGCAGGATGCGATTGTGCAGCTTGCGGGTATTCTCGGTCAGCCGGTGCCGGATATTTCCAGACGCGCGGCGGTTGTTTTCTGCGCGGACAACGGCGTGGTCGCCGAGGGCGTGACGCAGTGCGGGCAGGAGGTGACAGCCACGGTCGCGGAAAATATGGGCGCGGCGAGTCCACCGTTTGTCTGATGGCAAAACAGCTCGGAATGGACGTATTTCCGGTCGATATTGGTGTTGCACGGCCGATAAAAAGCGAAAAAGTGCTGCAATTTGTCGTTCGGCGCGGAACTGCAAACTTTGCGCATGAGCCTGCCATGACGCGGAAAGAGGCGCTCGAAACGGTCGAAATCGGCATTAAAATGGCGGAAATGTGTGCCGAAAGGGATATTCGCTGCTCATTGGCGGCGAAATGGGCATCGGCAACACGACTACGAGCGCGGCAGTCACGGCGGCGCTCACCGGCGCGGAGGCTGCGGCGGTCACAGGACGCGGGCGGGTCTGTCAACGGCCGGGCTGGAGCGAAAAATCGCAGTGATCGAGGCGGCGCTGGCGCTTCACAAACCCGACTCGAATGATTCGATCGACGTGTTGCACAAGGTCGGCGGTTTGGATATCGCGGGTTTGTGCGGTCTGTATCTGGGTGCGGCGGCGCAGCGCATTCCGGTCGTGCTGGATGGCGTGATTTCGTGCGCGGCGGCGCTTCTCGCCGTGCGATTGTGTCCGCAGTCTGTGCATTTTATGGTCGCAGCGCACAGATCGGACGAACCGGCGAGCATTTTGCTGCTCGATGCACTCGGCAAGCGGCCGTTCCTGACGGCGGGCATGCACCTCGGGGAGGGGACAGGCGCGGCGGCCGGCGTGGCGCTTTGGACTTGGCACTGGCGCCATATCGGGAAATGGTGAGCTTCGCGGACATTGGAATGGAGGCATATCAGCCGCAAAAGTAGTTGTTTGTCTGACAGATAGCACAAATTCTTTGCATAAATATTGTGTGTAACGCCGATAAATGCTATCTGCCTGCATTCTTTACAGGAATGCTGCGTGCAGCAAAAAGCACCGAGCGTTAACTCGGTGCTTGCGGTTCGGATTTTCAGCATTTCAGGGCTTCATCTGTGATATTTGCGGTGATTTTGTTGTAGAACTCCTGCTTTTGCGCATCGTTTTCAAACGCTGAGAACGGCACGATGACCGCGGAGAATTCATCAACAAAAATATAATAATGCTTGTCATCGGTTGCGGTGCGCTGAACGGCCGAATACTGGTAAACGGTATCTTCGTTCTCGCCGGACAGCTCGAATTCGCTTTCACGCAGCGTGAGTGTTTTTCGGTCCGCAAAGCTGCTTGTTCTTTGCGTTTCTGAGAATTTTCTCGATATTTTTGATCATTTTATGCCGCATATAGCGCGGTGTACCCCAGAAGCAGACGGCAGCGAGCGCAACGTAAACCGCGATGGAAACCGGCGTGAGCGTATGCAGCCAGTACATGAGCGCACTGCCGCCGAGAATGACAATAGCCGCAGTGGCAATTCTCATGGTGCGAATACTGCGTTGAACAATCGCATTATTGTTGTAATAATTCAAATTAAAATCAATGAAATCCTGTTTGGTGATATCGTAATGCAGCTCCATTTTTCTTACCTCAACTTACTCGGATAAAATTATTGTATCGAAAATCAGAGCGGATTGCAAGTCTAATTCAGAAAGGGGAGCGAAAATGCTGATTTTAGTGACCGGCGGAGCGGCTTCGGGCAAGTCGGAGCACGCGGAACACCTGGTGTGTGAAAAAGCACAGAGCCGATTATATCTGGCGACCATGCAGCCGTTCGGCAAGTCCGCAGAGGCGCGGATTGCGCGACATCGGGCGCTTCGTGCGGGAAAGGGGTTCGCTACGGTAGAGAGAACACTTGATTTAGCGAATCTCAGGCTCTCTCGGCAATACGACGGAATTTTGCTCGAGGATTTGGGCAATCTGCTGGCAAACGAACTGTTTGCGCCGGAAGGCGCAGGCGCAGGATCGGCGTTCGACAGCATTGTTGCAGGCGTGGATAATCTGCAAAAATACTGTGAAACGCTGGTTATCGTTTCCAACGAAATCTTTGCGGACGGCGTGCCGTATCCGCCGGAGACCATGCAGTATATTCGGATTTTGGAGAACTGCACCAGAAATTAACTGGGAAAGCAGACGCGGTATATGAATCGGTTTGCGGCATTCTGCTGCCGGTAAAGGAGGGAAAACAGCCGTGAAAAAAGTGTAATCAGCGGACTTTTGGTCGCGTTATCAATGTACTCTGCGATACCTGTTCCGCAGGTGAACTGGGAAAAACAGACCATGCGGTGGGCACGGCTTCCTGCCGCTCATCGGTGTGCTGATCGGTGCGATAGAGTGGTTCTGGTTCGCATTTTGCGTGCATTTCGGCGCGGCAGGCGTGTTTTACGCTGTGATCGCAGCGCTGATTCCTCTGGCAGTGTCTGGCGGCATCCATCTGGATGGGCTGTGCGATACCTGCGACGCGCTGTGCTCGTTCGGCGACCGGGAAAAGCGGCTGGCCATTCTCAAGGACCCGCACGTTGGCGCGTTTGGGCCGCTTTGGCTGATGGCATTCCTGCTGGCCGAGGTCGGGTGTTTTGCCCAGATTTACGACCGGCCTGTGCTTCTTCCGCTGGCATGCACAGGATTTGCTTTCGCACGGACAATGGGCGGCCGCAAGGTGGTTGCGTCACCGTGCGCGAAAAAGACAGCGGACTTGCACATATCTTTGCAGAGAACAGCGATAAACGCGCGGTATCGCGCATGTTAGTTGCTGAATTTGTTCTGTTTGCGGTGCTTCTCGGATTGTGGATATACCGCGTACCGCACGCGCTTGCTGCGGCGAAAGTGCTCGTTATCGTGCTCGTTGCGTGGTATGCTGTGCATGAGCACATAAGCCGCCGCGTGTTCGGCGGTGTCACCGGAACCTGGCGGGATTCTGCATTTCGCTGTCGGAATTGATCACGCTTGCGGCAGCAGCGATTGGAGGACTGATTTTATGACCGTGCTCATCATTGGCGGGGCATATCAGGGGAAACGAAAAGTTGCCGAAAACCTGTATGCAGACCTGCCGAGGATTGAAAATCTGCACGAAATCGTGCGGAAAATGCTAAAGGAAGACAAAGACCCGCTGTCGCTCGCAGATACGCTGTGCGGACACGTTATCACCTGTGATGAGATCGGCTGCGGCATCGTTCCCATCGACCGTGCGGACGAAAAATTGGCGTGAAGCGGTTGGTCGTCTGTGCTGTGCTTTGGCACAGAAAGCAGACGCAGTCGTGCGCGTGATCGCAGGCGTGCCGCAATTCATCAAAGGAGAACAACCATGACGATAACCCTTGCCGTGCTGCTTGGCTTCGCGCTCGACTGGATGCTCGGAGACCCGAAAAAAATTGCCGCATCCGGTATGTGCGGTGGGAAAACTCATCTCAGAAACCGAAAAAGTTCTGCGCCGCATCTTTCCCGCAACGCCTGCGTCACTGACATTCGCTGGAATTGTACTCTGGCTCATCACCTGCGGCGTGAGCTTTGCCGTGCCGTTTTCCTTTTGCGCTGGCTGTATCATGTGAACTTCTGGCTCGGTTTTGCCGCCGAAACGCTGCTCTGCTGGATGATTTTCGCACGAAAAAAGCCTTGCGGACGCCGGTTATCATGTCTACGGCGCGGTCAAGCAGTCGCTCGAGGAGGGGCGCAAGGCTATCGCGTGGTACGTCGGCCGCGACACCGCAGAGCTGTCCGAGGAGGGCGTTATCAAGGCCGCTGTCGAGACCGTGGCTGAAAAACCTGACGGACGGTGTGGTCTCGCCGCTCGTATTCATGCTCATCGGCGGAGCGCCGCTCGGCATGCTGTACAAGGCGGTCAACACGCTGGATTCTATGGTCGGCTATCATAACGATAAATACGAGTATTTCGGCAAGTTTTCGGCAAAAATGGACGATTTTTTCAACTTTATCCCTGCCAGACTGTCCGCACTGTGTATGATCGCCGGTGCCGGCATGCTGCACCTCGATAACCGAAACGCGCTCCGGATTTACCGTCGTGACCGCAGCAAGCACAAGAGTCCGAACGCCGGTCAGACCGAGTCTGTGTGCGCGGGCGCGCTGCACATGCAGCTCGGCGGTGATGCCAGCTACTTCGGCAAAATCGTTAAAAAGCCGCCTTCGGTGATCCGATGCGCCGTGTAGACCGCACGGATATTCTCGCAGCGGTCGATCTGATGACGGCGGCAAGCGTGTTTGCGCTGGTGCTGTGCTGTGTAATCCGCCTGATCGCAAAAAAAGTTAGGATGCTATGCGGGAGAGAAAACTCGCATTTGAAAGGATGAAAAAATGCTTAATTATGTCCACGGCGGCGACATCCAAACCTACATCGACCGCCACGGCTTCGCGCCGCTCGACCTGTCCGCGAACATCAATCCGTTCGGCATACCGGACGCGGTACGCGCGGCCATGCACAGGGCTGTGGATAACTGCACGCAGTATCCCGACCCGTTTTGCCGCGCCGCGCGGCAGGCGATTGGTGCGAGAGAAGGCGTCAATCCGGATTTTCTGTACTGCGGCAACGGTGCGGCGGATGTGCTCGACCGATTGGCGGCGGTGCTGAAACCGCGCAAGGTACTTCTCACCGCACCGACCTTTGCGGAGTACGAGCGCACGCTCTCAGGTGCGGAGATTCGGGTGCATAATCTGCGGGAAACGGACGGTTTTGCGCTCACAGAGCGCATTTTGGACGAGATTTCACCGGATTTGGATGCGGTTTATCTCTGCAACCCGAACAATCCGACCGGGCGAACCGCCCAACCGGAACTTCTGCGGGAAATCGTCCGAAAATGCACAGAAAACGGCGTAAAACTGGTCGTGGATGAGTGCTTCAACGACTTCCTGACAGACGCAGAGCGGCACACACGGAAAGACCTGCTGGAATCCAATCCCGGTCTGATTATCCTGCGCGCGTACACGAAAATGTACGCCGTACCCGGTGTGCGCTTCGGCTGGTGCATGACGGCAGACGCGGCGCTCATCGAGGCGCTCTACCGCGCAGGACAGCCGTGGAACGTGTCGGGCATCGCGCAGGCGTGCGCCGCCGCGGCAGCAAACGAGCCAGCTTGGGCCATCGAGACCGCCAAACGCATTGCCGAGGAACGCAGGTTCTTATCCGACGGACTTGCAGCCTGCGGACTGACCGTCTTTCGGGCGAGGCCAACTTCCTGCTGTTCCGTTCAAACGATACCGGACTGCACGAGAAACTCGCGGAGCACGGCATAATGATACGAAACTGCGATAATTATCGCGGACTTTCGGCGGGATACTATCGCGTTGCCGTAAAAACGAGAGAAGCAAGCAAGTGCTTGCTAAACGCAATCAAATTGATAATAGAAAATGGAGAACGAAGGTACGCGCTTTGTGCGGATTTGACAGCGCCGCGGGCGCAAGGGCAGTGACATTTTCCATTCTCCATTTTCGATTTTCCATTATGCGGGAGGTTTGCAAATGGCAAAATTATCATGATACAGGGCACCTGCTCAAACGCCGGCAAAAGCCTGCTTTGTGCGGCCCTGTGCCGGATTTTTCCGACAGGACGGCTACCGCGTTGCGCCGTTCAAGTCACAGAATATGGCCCTCAACTCGTTCATCACCGCCGCGGGCGGCGAGATGGGCCGCGCGCAGGTCGTGCAGGCCGAGGCCGCGGGCCTCGCGCCCGACGTGCGCATGAACCCGATCTTGCTCAAGCCGACAAGCGACGTTGGCTCGCAGGTCATCATCATGGGCGAGGCGCAGGGAAACCGCACCGCGCGGGAGTATTGGGGCCGCAAAAAAGGCGCTTTTGCCCATTATCAAGGACGCATTTGACAGCCTTGCCGCCGAGAACGACATTATCGTGATCGAGGGTGCGGGCAGTCCGGCGGAGATCAATCTCAAGCAGGATGATATTGTAAATATGGGTCTGGCGAAGCTGGTGGATGCACCCGTTCTGCTGGTCGGCGACATCGACCGCGGCGGCGTGTTCGCGTCCCTGTACGGCACGGTCAAGCTGCTCGAGGAGGACGAGCAGGCGCGGATTCGCGGTCTCATCATCAACAAATTCCGCGGTGACGTGGAGATTCTGCGGCCGGGTCTGACGCAGCTTGAGGATTTGACCGGCAAGCCGGTCATCGGCGTGGTGCCGTACGGCCATTTTGACATCGACGATGAGGACAGCCTGTCCGAGCGTCTGGACACAAAGGCTGCTCCCGCACTGGTAAACATTGCGGTTGTAAAGCTGCCGCGACTGTCCAATTTCACCGATTTTTCCGCACTTTCGCGTATATCCGGCGTGAGTGTCGCGTATGCGGACAAACCGGCGCAGCTTGCCGGAGCCGACCTGATTATCCTGCCGGGCACCAAGTCCACGCTGGCAGACCTGCGGTGGCTGCGCGAGAGCGGCATGGAGGCGCAGATTCTCAAGGCGCACGCGGCAGGCACGCCGGTTTTCGGCATCTGCGGCGGCTACCAGATGATGGGACGCACGGTCTCCGACCCGGACAATACCGAGGGCGGCGGCAGTCTGCGCGGCATGAACCTGCTGCCGATCGACACGGTGTTCCGCCCGAGCAAGACCACGACGCAGACGCGCGGCACGCTGCTGGAGATTGACGGCGTGCTGTCCGATTTGAGCGGTCTGGCGGTCGAGGGCTATGAGATTCACATGGGCGAAACCGTGCGCGATGCGAGTGCAAAGCCGCTCGTTCGATTGCTTCGCAGGGAAGGCGAAATCGAGGACGGCTGTCAGACGGAAAACGCCTTCGGCACTTATCTGCACGGCGTGTTCGATGCGCCGGAGGCGGCGCTGCGGACGGCGCAGGCACTGGCGAAAAAAAGAAGGGCGTGACGCTGACCGGCGAAGCACTCGATACGCACGCCTACAAGGAACAGCAGTATGACAAACTGGCGGATTCGGTGCGAAAATCGCTCGATATGGAGTGGATTTACCGTATAATGGAGGAAAAGCATGACAGGACTCATTCACCTGTACTGCGGCGGCGGCAAGGGCAAAACCACGGCGGCGGTCGGACTGACCGTGCGCTGCGCGGGCCGCGGAAACAAGGTCGTGTTCGCACAGTTTCTCAAGGATGGGACTTCGGGCGAGTGCCGCGTGCTGGCGAAATTGCCCGACGTGACCGTTATGGCAGCCAATCCGGTCGGCAAGTTATCGTTCCGCATGACGGATGCGGAGAAGCGGGAGACAGCGGACGCGCTCACCCGCACCTTCGATGCGGCAACCGGGCTTTGCCGTGCGGGAGCACGCGCGGCTGCTCGTGCTGGATGAGGTCTGCGCGGCAATCTCGTGCGGCTTTCTGGATGAGAAAACGGTCGTAAAATTCCTTGAGACCAAGCCGGAAACGCTCGAGGTCGTACTGACCGGACGGGGTCCGTCCGAAGCGCTGCAGGCACACGCGGACTACATTACAGAAATGAAAATGCAGCGGCACCCGTTTGAGAAGGGCATCGCTGCGCGGGAGGGAATCGAATTTTGAACGGATACATGAAGCCGCAGGACATTGAAAAGCGGTCGTTTGAAATCATCACCGCCGAGCTGGGCGAGCGCACGTTTCCGGCAGGCATCGCCGAGGTGGTCAAGCGGGTGATTCACACCACGGCGGATTTTGACTACGCGGACAGCCTCGCGTTCTCGTCGGACGTGATCGAAAAGGCAAAGGCCGCGCTTGCGGCAGGGGCGACGGTGGTTACCGATACCAATATGGCGCTCTCCGGGGTGAGCAAGGCGACGCTGGCAAAGCTCGGCGGAAAGGCGGTCTGCCTGATGGCGGATGAGCAGGTGGCAAGCGAGGCCAAGGCGCGCGGTGTCACGCGGGCAGTCGTTTCGATGGAGCACGCCGCCAAATTTGAAGGCCCGCTCATCTTCGCCATCGGCAATGCGCCGACCGCGCTCATCCGTCTGCATGAGTTGATTGAGGAAGGCATTGTCGCGCCTGCGCTCGTCATCGGTGTGCCGGTCGGATTTGTCAACGTGGTCGAGGCGAAGGAGCTGTTCATCGGCGGGGACACGCCGTATATCATCGCGCGAGGCCGCAAGGGCGGCTCGAATGTAGCCGCGTCCATTGTCAATGCGCTGCTCTATCAGATGGTACATCGAGAAGGCTTTTAACTGCTGTCGCCAAACCACGGTTTGGCCGACAAGAGGAACGGACCGTAGGCCGTTCCAAAGTCGTCCGAAAGTTCCCATACGGAAACTTTCTCCCTCTTAGGGTATAAAAACCGGCGCTATCCTTGCGCGGCTTCTCGGCCGCGCTGCGCCGATACATGCTCCCGGTTTTTATGAATCGCGTTACGATTCTATTAAATGCGCGCTATCGCGCGATATGCTGAAAATTTTAGCAGATATACTGTTCGGAAGAATAAAAAAAGAGAGTTTCAAACGAAACTCTCTCTTTTGCTACGACCAAAGACCTTTTTCCCTGCAGTCGGCAATGTATGCGTCAATATTGTCCGCTGTGATGACCTCGGAACCCGAGTCGATCACCGATTCGACGGATTTGCCCTCGAGTGCGTCCAAAGCGGCCTCGACAGCTTTGTAGCCCATTTCATAGCCCTGCTGGGCAATATCGACAGTCAGCTCGCCGCGGTCGAGCGCTTCCACCGCAGCTTGATTGCCGTCAAAGCCGCAGATAACGGTTTTTTGATAGGCGGCGCTGTTGTTATCCCAGATGCACTTGATGGCTGCAAGCGCCATATCATCGCTGGTAACGAGCAGCGCGTCCACACCCTGCGGATACTTCTGCATGACAGCCTCCATCGCGGCTGCCGCACGGTCGGGCTGCGCGTCGCAGTACTGCACCTCGAGCACAGTGCCGCCCGCCTGCTCCACGGCGCTGCGGTAGCCGCGCAGACGTGCTTCGTGCGTCTCGTCGCCCTGTGCGCCGGTCAGGATGACAGTCTGCGGCTTGTCCGCGCCGTTCGACTTTGCCTTCTTCATAGCAGCTAAGCCGCCGGATTTGGCTGCTGCCCGTTGCCGGTGCCGACAAAGGACAGCTTTTTGTCCGAGGTGAAATCCGTGTCCAGTGCGATGATCGGCTTGTCTGCACTTTCGGCGGCCGCCGACAACTGCCCGGACTGCATGGGCGAAATGACAACTGCGTCTACGCTGTCATCGTTAAGCGCGGACCGGAACAGATCCAGCTGTTCCGCGCTGCCGTCCGCCGAGGACGGAAACTGAATGTCAATCGTTACATTCGGGTGCTCGCTGGCGCAGGCTTCCGCGCCAGCCATGACGTTCTGAAAATGCTCGCCTGTGTGCTTGATGATCACCGCTATATGATGGGTATCGCCGGTGCCGGTCAGGCTGCAGGCGCTCAGTCCTGCCGTGCAGGCAAGGCATGCCAGTGCTGCCGCAATCATTCTCCTGTTCATGGTGTGTCTCCTCGTTCTCTTTTCTGTCGGGAGCTACTCCTGCTCTTCTCTTGATAATATTTTAACATATTTTCCGCAGAGAGACAAATAGAAAAGGCATGACTTCAAATCATGCCTTTTTCTGTAACTTTTATCAGGTTATTTGCTCAGACGCTGCTCCATATAATTGTGCGCGTTCAGCTCAAGAGCATCGTTGAGCGGTACGAGCGGCTCGGTCTTGCCGTAGCGACGGTCGAGCGCGGTCTGCAGGATGAAGTCGCACAGCACGGGATTCTTCGGCAGCAGCGAGCCGTGCGAGTAGGTGGCGAACACGTTGTTGTAGCGTGCGCCCTCGGTCTGGTCCTCGCCGTTGTTGCCGTAGCCCTTTATCATCATGCCGAGCGGCGCGACATCCTCACCGAGATAGGTTTGCCCGAGTGATTCTCAAAGCCGACCACGATGGAGCCGCTGCTCTCGGGTGTTGTGCGGTACATGTAGTTGCCGATCATGCGCTCTTTCGCGCCGATGGTGTGAACGTTGATCGCACCGATGAAGTCGAGCTGCACGCCGTCCCACGTTTTGTAATACTGACCGAGCATCTGGTAGCCGCCGCAGATGGCGAGAAACACCTTCTCTTCTTCAACAGCGGTGCAGATGTCCTTGCCCTTGCCGGAGGCGAGGTCGTCGCAGCAGCACCTCCTGCTCGAAGTCCCTGTCCGCCGCCGATGAAGAAAATGTCGTACTTGTCCACATCGAGTTTCGTGACCGATCGAGCACTCGTCCACATTGACGCTGATGCCGCGGCTCTCCAGACGGCGCTTCATCGTGATAATGTTGCCCCGGTCACCGTACAGATTGAGAATGTCGGGGTAAAGATGGCAGATATTCAGTTCCATTGCAGTTTCCCCCTTATTCGTAGAACGCCTTAACGTCGGGTTTTGCTGATCTCACCGCGCAGGTCGAACATGGCAGTGTATGTCGGCATAAGGAATGCCGGTGTCTCATCCGAGCCGATCTCGGTCAGCAGCCTGTCGTAATCCTCGCGGATAACCTCGATACGCTCGGGGCAAAGCCTGCGTACTTGAGACGCAGCGCCATATCATCCGCACGCACGCCGGAAACCAGTACGCGTGTAAAGCGCACCTGCTGGTCGGCCAGTGCCTCGAAGTCCACGTCCCAGATCCAGCTGACGTCCTTGCCGTCCGCGAAGCGGTCGTTGAGCAGGAATGCCAGCTTGTAATTGCCCTCATCGTGCGCGATCAGGTTGATGACCTGATTGAAGCCGGCAGGATTCTTGACCAGCATCATGCGCGCCTGTGCCTGACCGAGCTATTTGAACTGCTCGGCACGGCCGAAGCCGCATTCGAACTGAGAAAGCGCGCTGACGGCGGTCTGCTCGTCGATGCCGACAACGTGCGCGACAGCGGCTTCTGCGGCGGCGTTGTAGATGTTGTAGCCGCCCGGCAGGTTGACGTGTACCTCGTGCTCGTGACCGAAGATGTCCAGTATGATGTCGGACGAGTCCGCGCCGGTGGCGAGCACCTTGGTGACAGCGACCTGCGGCGTCTGGCGATGGTAGCCGCAGTGCGGGCAGCGGTAGCCGCCCAGATGGCCGTAGGTCACGAAGTCGTATTCGTACTCGCTCTTGCACTTGATGCAGTACGGCGCGTCGGAAAGCTCGTGCGCGGTCTCCTGTAGATCGGGACATTCACGCCGAACCAGACGATCTTGTTCGGCACGCTGTCCGCAAGGGAAGCGGTGAGCGAGCAGTCCGCGTTCAGGCAGAGCGTTGCATTCGGCACATGCGTGATACCCTCGCGGATGGCGTTGAGCGTGTGCGTAATTTCGCCGTAGCGGTCAAGCTGGTCGCGGAAAATGTTGTTGACGACCAGACATTCGACCGGCAGGTATTCGCTCGTTTTGCGGAAGGCTGCCTCGTCGCACTCGATGAGCGCGTGCGTGTACGGGCATTGCCGGACAGCGTGGAATGCTGTGCAAATACCGCGATGATGCCGGTCAGCAGGTTCGCGCCCGACTTGTTGGAGAAATATTTGAGTCCCGCATCGGCGAACGCCTGTTCGATCATGCGGGAGGTGGTGGTCTTGCCGTGCGTGCCGGTCACGACCGTGACCTTTACGCCGCGCGACAGCTCACCCAGAATATTTTTATCAATTTTCAGTGCCAGCTTGCCCGGTAGGTTGGTGCCGCCGCGTCCCAGCTTGCGCAGGACAGCGCCCGATGCCTTGCACACCAGCACCGCCAGTCTGGTTTGGAGTTTCATTGTTGTAACCTCTTTTTCAAGTCATATAAAATAAGTATATCGCATTTTACGGCATAGTACAAGATAGCACAAGAAGAAAATCGACAATACGCACGGTCGCAGGTCGTTGCGTATTGTCGATTTCTGTGGTATACTGTATGCGGCACTGTTCGACACGGAAAAAGCGGTTAGTCCCCCTGGCACATCAGGGGTACTTCTGTCCCCTGCTTGGAAGGGGGCTGTTTTATGAGTACATCCGAAGTATTGCAACTTTGTTTGGTAATCATCGGTATCTGTAACTTGTTTATACAGGCAAAAAAAGAAGTAACCGCCACGTCTCCAAACCAAGCGGTTACTCTTTTTTAGATAATCTTGGGGACTAACCGTTTTGTCAGCAGTGCCACCATTTTTGTGCTTTTATTATATCACTATTTTTAATTTTTTCGTCAACCTTTATACAGCAGTTTGCAGGAACGCTCTGCGGTCGTTCTGCAGTTGCCAAAGCAACAATTCGGTGCGCATATTGACATTTTTGTGTGCATATGCTATCATAAAGCGCAATAAGGGGTAGTCGGCGCGGTTGTTCCGCCGCGCGGCAGAGCCAACATACTGGGGAGGACGCTCCTCTGGTTTTGCATGAAATGACGAGACTTATCTGTTCTACGCGTCTACGCGGCAGATGGGTCTTTTGTGCCTGTTTTCCGCCGGATAAACGACTGAGGAGGACAAGAAAATGGGTTTACTGGGTTTTTTTTGATCGCAGTCGGTCTGTCGATGGACGCGTTTGCGGTGTCTGTCTGCAAGGGACTGAGCGTGCGCACGCTCAAGGCTAAGCACGCGGTCATCTGCGGACTGTATTTCGGCGGCTTTCAACTTTTAATGCCGCTCATCGGCTTTGCACTCGGCGTGCGCTTTCAGTCGCTCATCACGAGCATTGATCACTGGATCGCCTTTGCGCTGCTCGGGCTCATCGGCGCGAACATGGTGCGCGAGTCGCGCGAAGCACGATGACGAAAGCGTCAGCGATTCGTTCCGCTTTATGACCATGCTGCCGCTGGCGGTTGCCACGAGCATTGACGCGCTTGCGGTCGGTGTGACGTTTGCGTTCCTGCAGGTCGATATCGTTCCGGCGGTGTCGTTCATCGGTGCAACCACGTTTGTGCTGTCGTGCATCGGCGTGAAGATCGGCCATGTGTTCGGCACAAAGTACAAGTCCCGCGCAGAGCTGTTCGGCGGTATCGTGCTGATTTTGATGGGTCTCAAAATCCTGCTGGAGCATTTGGGTTTTCTGGGATAACATAAATAAAAGGCACCGTAAAACGGTGCCTTTTCGTTCGCGCGATAGCGCGCATTCAATAAATTTGCTGCGCAAATTCATAAAAACCAGGGACATGCCGCGGCTTTTATACTCTAAGAGGAGAAAGTTTCCGGATGGGAACTTTCGGACGACTGGGAACGACCCCACGGTCCGTTTCCTGCTTGTCGGCAAACGCGGTTTGGCGACAGGTCATTCAGCTGCAGCCTGCACGCCCGCCATATCCTGCACGGTCTTGCAGGTCAGCTCCTTGCTGATCTTGCCCGCAAAGCCGGTCAGCGTCTTGCCCGGACCGATCTCGCACGCCGAGGTCAGACCGGCAGCCATGCCGTTCTTCACCAGCTGCGTCCAGCGAACCGGAGAGATCATGTGCTGCTCGAGATGTGCCGGCAGGTCGGGCAGTCGTAAACCTTGCCGTCGAGGTTGGGTAAATATCCATCTTTGGTGCGGAGAAGGTAAAGTCCGCAACGTAAGCGCGCAGCTCTGCGGCAGCCTTTGCCATCAGCGGGGTGTGGAATGCACCGGATACCGCAAGCGGGGAGCGCACGGCGTGCGCCGGCAGCCTTGCAGTTTTCGATCGCCTCTGCGAGCCGCCTTTTCACCTGCGATAACCAGCTGGCCCGGGCAGTTGTAGTTTACCGGACGGACCACGCCGGAGGTCACCTTCGCGCAGGCTTCTTCCAATTACGCTGTCCTCCAGACCGAGGATAGCCGCCATGCCGCCGTCGATCGAGGTCCGCTGCCTGCTGCATCAGCTTGCCGCGCATGGAAACGATCTTCACGCCGTCTGCGAGGGAAACAACGCCTGCAGCCGCCAGTGCGGTGTATTCACCGAGCGAAAGCCTGCCGCTGCCTTGAATTCCCGCCTGCTTCCTTCCAGTGCAGCCCAGGCTGCCATGGAATGGGTGAAAATCGCGATCTGGCTGTTCTCCGTGCGGAGAGCGTTTCCTTGTCGCTCTCAAAGCACAGCGGCTACATCAGATCGGCGCCTTCGCTTGCTTCCTCAAAAACCAGCTTGGCAGCCTGCGAGTTCTCATAAAGATCCTTGCCCATGCCGGGGCCTGTGCGCCCTGACCTGGGAAAAAATGCAAAACCGTAGTTCACGTTTCGTTCCTCAAAATAATAATCAAACGCTGACAGCACCGTATTTTAATAGATATTCTTCGCACAAAGTGTTGCTAAATAATAGCGGTCTGTCTTGACATTTTCCTGTGCTTTTTATTATAATAGTCGGAGAATACTTTGTCAATCTAACTATTGTCGCTTTTCCACGCTTTTTGGGAGAGCGATTTGGACTTTAGGAGCGTGGAAATCATCAACAGTAAACTGATCGGCACGGGCGCCTGCATTCCGGATTTTGTCCTGACCAACGCCATGCTGGAAAAAATGGTCGATACCAACGATGAATGGATCGTGCAGCGCACCGGTGTGCGCGAGCGCCGCATCGCAAAGAATACACATACATGGGAGCTGGCGCTCGGTGCCGCACAGGACGCACTCGCGGACGCAGGCATCACCGCAGAGGAGCGACCTCATTCTCGTCAGCACCTGCTCGCCGGATACCAACACGCCGAATACGGCGTCTATCCTGCAGGACAAGCTGGGGTGCGCGTCAGGTGGGCGCGTTCGATATCAACAACGCCTGCACCGGCTTTGTCTCCGCGACCGACATTGCGGACAGTTACATTAAATCCGGCAAGGCAAAGACCGTACTGGTTGTCTCGGCGGAAACGCTTTCGCGCATCGTGGACTACACCGACCGCTCGACCTGCATTCTGTTCGGCGACGGTGCTGCTGCAGCCGTTTATCAGGCGACTGAGGACGAAACGGTCGGCATTCTGTCCACCTTCACCGCGGCAGACGGTTCGGGCGCAGAGTACCTGCACATGGAAGCCCTGCCGGTCGAGGATCCGCTTTCCGGTGACCGCACGGTGGACCCGAAGGCGCGTTTCCTGAAAATGCAGGGTGCACCGGTCGTGCGCTTCACCGCAAGAGCCGTACCGCTTGCGATCGACACCCACTCAAGCGGGCGGGCGTCACCGCAGAGGAAATCGACTGGGTGGTACCGCATCAGGCGAATCTGCGTATTCTGGATGTTATTGCACGCAGATACCATCTGCCGAAGGAGAAGATCTACGTCAATATGGACCGTTTCGGCAATACCTCGTCGGCAAGCGTGCCGATCTGCCTGAACGAAATGCGTAAAAACGGCCTGCTGCGCGAGGGTCAGACCATCGTCTGCACCGGCTTCGGCGGAGGACTTACTTATGGCGCTTTTTGTGCTGAAATTGTAATTACAGTACAATATCCATCAGAAATGTACGATACCAGATATTCAGCGCAATAACATTTGGTTACATTTCGTGAAAAATATGCTATAATAACTTGATAGATTTAGAATTACAAGAAATTACCTGTATAAAAAGGGGAGAATGACCTATGAAAACCAAGATCACAGAACTTCTCGGTATCGAATACCCGATCGTGCAGGGCGCTATGGCGTGGATCGCGGAGCACCATCTGGCTGCTGCGGTTTCCAAGGCAGGCGGTCTGGGCATTATCGCGGGCGGCGCGGCTCCGGTCGATTACATCCGTGAGGAGATCCATAAGGCGCGTGCCATCACGGACAAGCCGCTCGGTATGAACATCATGCTGCTCTCCCCGAATGCGGACGATCTGGCACAGCTGGCCATCGACGAGAAGATCGAAGTGCTGACCACCGGCGCAGGCAATCCGGGCAAGTATATCGCGGACTGGAAGAACGCAGGCATTAAGCGTTATGCCGGTCGTTGCTTCGGTTGCACTGGCAAAGCGCATGGGCGCGCAGGTGCAGATGCGGTTATCGCAGAGGGTATGGAAGGCGGCGGCCACGTCGGTGAGCTGGACCACCATGCCGCTCGTTCCGCAG
>VOFB01004415.1_pt1 | contig 55767 bp, 61 predicted proteins | sample 5384141 | NCBI WGS metagenome assembly VOFB01 (sample SAMN12384721, study PRJNA508395) | human gut metagenome | isolation source: healthy gut A | host: Homo sapiens
CCTTTCGACAAAGAAGACTTATCGATGAGCTCGATTCTGAAGGCGGCGCATTGTGGAGTCCACGAAAGTCTACTTACCAGGAGAACATCTCGCCAGATAACAACTTCAGGTGATGAACGTCCTTCAGAAGCAGTAGTCGATGAGTTTCGCCGCACAAAGACCTGGCTTGCTGTTCCGGTTTGCAAGGCGATGGCCAGCACTGGCAGATGGCAATGTCAAACAAGCACAGTCACGCAACAGCGGTGGATGGTTGCAGCTCACAGGCGCCAATCCCCGCCGATCGGGATCAACAGCGCCACCTATATCGGATACAGCCATCCACAATGCCGGCTATTCGCCCGCGATGGCCGTATTACTCCTGCCCTGACGACATTTGCCGTCTGCCTGCCTCTTTCCTGCTAGTGCTGGCCATCTCCATACGCCTTTGCAAAAGGAGGAACAACAAATATGGCAGCCGCGTTCTACGGCCTTCGTCCGGCTACGGTCGGCCTGATTGCGGCAGCAGCTTTGCTATTGATGAAAAGAACCATCGACTATAAAAAGTTTCCTGATCTTCGGGGCTGCGTTCATCCTCACCTGGAAGTTCAAGAATCCAACCCGATCCTGATGATTATCCTGGCAGGAACCGCCGGGATGGTTCTCCCATTGGTAAATTTTACCGCAAAAAAGTCAAGACTTTCGTAACAAGAAGTCAGGACCTTCAGAGTAAAAAACCTGACTTCCATTAATCAATATTCAGGGCTTCAAAAAACACTTATTTCAAGTCAGGCTTACCGATAGAAAGTCCCTTTGTCGAGGAAACGCTCCTCTTTTTTCTTAATCTGATTGTGTAGGCTTTCATCCTGTTGTAGTTTTGTTTTTCGGGTAAAAGGTAAAAGACGGTCAGGTTGGCAAACGAAAGCATCATGAAACAGATTTCTTCCCTACCCTCCTGCCTGCTTCTCCTGCCCACCGGGATGAATGCGAGGAAGACCACACCCAAACAATGGACGCTTCATGATTGCATCGATTATGCACTGCGGCAACATCACCATCCAGCGGAATCGCATCAGCGCCGAGAGTGCCCAAGAAGAGTAAGACAGCCAAGGCGGATTTCCCGCCTTCCTTGAAGCGGGAACATCAGCCAGCGCGTCGTCAACTGCCCGAACAGTGCAAGAGGCAACCATCATCAGCGGCGACAACATCACGACAAGCGAAAGCAAACCGGCCAACGGTAGCTACGGCATCGACGCCAACTGACTGTGTATAACGGCAGCAAACGGGTGAACACCGTCGCCAACAGAAGCTGAACAACCGCACGCCGAAACTGAATGTGGACGAAAGCGAAAACTCGATCGAGGAAAGTATCACCCAACTGTAGCGTACAGATTCTCTACTCGGCCGAAGCCGTCAAAGCAAACGAATCGACACTTGAAGTAAGCCGGAAAGAGTTTGAACGGGGACAGGAATTGTTCAACGTCGGCAGTATCGCCTCAAGCGATCTCGCCCAACTGGAAGCGCAGGTAAGCAGCGACAACTACCAGTTGGTGACATCCCAGGCTACCCTGCAGGATTATAAGTTGCAATTGAAACAGCTTCTCGAACTGGACGGGGACATCGAAATGGACTCTACCTGCCGCAACTGAGCGACAGCAACGTCCTGATCCTGCTTCCGAAAAAAGACGATGTCTACAACACCGCCCTCAGCCTGCGTCCCGAAATAGAAGCAGGAAAGCTGAACGTGGAGAGCTCGGACCTGAGCATCAAGATGGCACGTGCAGGATATCTCCCGACCTTAAGCCTCAGTGCAGGCATCGGAAGCACGAATGCCAACGGCAGCGACTTCAGCTTCAGCGAACAGGTCAAGCAGAACTGGAACAACTCGCTGGGACTGACCTCAGCATCCCCATCTTCGACAAGCGGCAGACGAAAAGTTCCATCAACAAGGCCAAAGCTGCAAAAGCAGACTAGCCAGCTGGACCTGCTGGACAACAAGAAGACACTCTACAAGACCATCGAAAACCTCTGGCTAGCCGCCAACAGCGCACAACAGCAATACGTGGCAGCTTCACAGAAGTTGAAGAGCACGGAAACCAGCTACTCTCTCGTCAGCGAACAATTCAACGTCGGCATGAAAAAATACAGTAGAATTGCTCACGGAAAAAATAACCTGTTAAGCGCACAACAGGAAACGCTCCAGGCCAAATACACGGCCATACTGAACGCAGGCTTGTTGCGCTTCTACCAAGGAGAAGAAATCAATTTATTCTGAGACATGACATTAGGGGTGAACCGCTAATGAATATATTCACTTTTTTGTTTCGGAGGATGTCAAAATCCCCCTTATCTCCGCGCTTGACGCAGGAACAAGGCACTTTTGGCACACCTCCCTTGCAAAAGGATCGACATCCAGAAAGAAATAAAAACAGATAAAGATATGAACAAGAAGAAACTAATTATCGGTATAGTAGGCGTATTGGTCGTGGCCGGAGGCATCTGGTTCTTCACAGGCAAAACGTCGAAAGGCGGTATCCGGCTCGAAACCGCCAAAGTGGGCCGCAGTTCCATTTCGAACACGGTAACGGCAACCGGAACAGTCGAGCCGGTAACGGAAGTCGAAGTCGGCACGCAGGTGTCCGGTATCATCGACAAGTTGTATGCAGACTATAACGACGTGGTCAAAGCAGGGCAGTTGATCGCCGAAATGGACAAGGTCAACCTGAAAGCCGAACTCGCATCCGCCGAGGCACAGTTGGGCAAGCAGCAAGAGCGAATTCGAGTACCAACAGAAGAATTACGCCCGCAACAAGATCCTCTTCGAAAAAAAGCTGATCAGCGACTCGGACTATGAAACGTCCACATACAACTATGAGAGCAAAGCCGCCTACGAACAAAACCAAGCGGCAATGGTCAAAGTGAACCGCAACCTCGAATATGCGACGATCACCAGCCCGATCGACGGTGTCGTGATCAACCGCGCAGTTGAAGAAGGACAGACCGTGTGGCTGCCGGCTTCGAGATTCGACCCTGTTCACCATCGCGGCAGACCTGACCAAGATGCAGGTGATAGCCGACGTGATGAAGCCGACATAGGTAACGTAGAAAATGGGCAACGTGTTCCTTCACCGTCGACGCCTATCCGAACGACGTATTCGAAGGTACGGTCATGCAAACTGCCTCGGCGACAGCGAAAGCACCAGCAGCTTTTCTTCCACCTCGACCTCGACGGTCGTTACCTACGAAGTGGTGATATCGGCCGATAATCCTGACCTTAAATTGAAGCCGCGCCTGGACAGCCAACGTGACGATCTTCACGCTGGAACGCGATAACGTACTGACAGTCCCAACCAAGTCACCCGCTTCGTACCGGATGTACAAATGTTGACGCAACTAGGCTACATCGTCTCCGAAGCCGGCAAGGAAGCCCCTGCCGGGAAACGTCTCGTATGGATCAAGAACGGGCAGGAGCTGAAGCCGAAAGCCGTTACCGTCGGTTCCACAGCGAGGTGAAGAATTGGCTGTCGATCTCGAAGCCTCCCTCCATTACCCGGCAGCCGAAGCCGAAACGGAAAGAAGCCCGTTCATGCCCCTCCGGGAAGCAATAAGAACAAGAAGAGTGCCAAGTAGGGGCAGGTTTTTATATATCTGCCCTCCAAACAAGCGAGTACAACAATATGAAAGAGATAATCAAATTAGAAAACATCAAGCGTGACTTCAAGGTCGGAGACGAAACGGTCCATGTTTTGCGTGGCGTCTCCTTCACGATCTATGAAGGCGAATTTGTCACCATCATGGGGACATCCGGCTCAGGAAAGAGTACCCTGCTGAACACGTTAGGTTGCCTGATACACCGACCAGCGGAGAATATTACCTCGACGGCACATCGGTCCGCACGATGGGTAAGAACGCCCGCGCCACCTTGCGCAACCGCAAAATCGGGTTCGTCTTCCAGAACTACAACCTGCTGCCTAAGACGACAGCGGTCGAGAACGTGGAGCTGCCCTTGATGTACAATCCGTCCTACAGTGCAGCCGAACGACACAAGAAAGCAGTCGAATCGCTGGTTGCCGTAGGTCTGGGCGACCGCCTGATGCATAAAAGTAACCAGATGTCCGGAGGACAGATGCAACGTGTCGCCATCGCCCGGGCGCTGGTAAACGACCCCGCCGTCATCCTCGCCGATGAAGCGACCGGAAACCTCGATACCCGTACCTCTTTCGAGATACTGGTTCTTCTTCCAGAAACTGCATGCCGAGGGACGTACCATTATATTCGTCACCCACAACCCGGAGATCGCCCAATACAGCAGCCGGAATATCACGCTGCGCGACGGGCATGTCACCTCCGACACGGTCAACCGGAATATCCTGAACGCGGCAGAAGCGTTGGCACGGCTACCGAAGAATGACGATTGATCTTGCCACCCTTCCGCGGGTGCCCCTTTATGCGAATACCGGAATCATCCGATATAAGCGGAAGGAGGCAAAGGTGTTTAAAGAGTAACTTATAAAACAACAAAAACAATGAACGGAACAAACCTAATAAAAATAGCTGTCCGGGCACTCGCCAATAACAAATTGCGCGGCTTTCTCACGATGCTGGGCATCATTATCGGCGTAGCCTCCGTGATCACGATGCTTGCCATCGGACAAGGCCTCGAAGCGGAGTATACAGGCGCAGATCAGCGAGATGGGTTCCAACATGATCATGATACATCCGGGGCCGACGTGCGTGGTGGTGTCCGGCAGGATGCCTCCGCGATGGAAACCCTGAAACTACAGGATTACGAGGATATAGTCGACGAAACACGCTTTGTCTCAGCCGTCTCTCCCTCCGTCAACAGCAGCGGGCAGGCGATCTACGGCGCCAACAACGCCCCGACCACGGTATACGGCATCAGTCCTGACTACCTGGAGATACGACGCTACAAAGTCGAGGACGGCGACATGTTCACCGAACAAGATATCCAGACAGCCGCCAAAGTATGCGTAGTCGGCAAGACCGTCGTCGATAACCTCTTCCCCGATGGCGGCAACCCGGTAGGCAAGGTCATACGTTTTCAGAAATTACCTTTCCGCATCGTAGGCGTGCTGGAAAGCAAAGGATACAACAGCATGGGAATGGACCAGGACGACCTGATCTTAGCTCCATACACAACTATTCAGAAAAAGGTCCTGGCCATCACCCATCTGCAAGGCATTACCTGTTCGGCCCTCAAGGAGGAATACACCGACCAGGCCATCGACGAGATTTCTGAAATACTCCGCCGCAACCATAAGTTGAAGGAAAGTGACGATGATGATTTTACCATCCGTAGCCAGCAGGAGTTGAGCACGATGTTGACAAGTACGACGGATATAATGACCGTGCTGTTGGCGGCTGTGGCGGGTATTTCACTGCTCGTAGGCGGCATAGGGATCATGAACATCATGTATGTCAGCGTGACGGAACGCACACGTGAGATCGGCCTTCGCATGAGTATCGGAGCAAAAGGCATCGACATCCTGGCACAGTTCCTGATCGAGTCCATCCTGATCAGTGTGACAGGCGGTTTGATAGGTGTAGTCTTTGGAGTGGGCGCAGCCCTTGTCGTGAACGGGGTCGCCCACTTTCCGATCTACATCCAGCCCTGGAGCGTCATCCTGTCGTTTGCCGTCTGTACTGTCACCGGTGTATTCTTCGGATGGTATCCGGCCAAAAAAGGCAGCACAACTCGACCCGATAGAGGCGATACGTTACGAATAGCAGGCGGGAAGCATCGAGGGAAGAAGACGCTCTGCGTCAAGCATGCCTCATAGGTATGAGGCAACGTACCTCAAAGATATGAGGCAACTCACCTCATAGGTACGAGGCAATATACCTCATAGCTATTAGGCATGCTCGACGCAGAGCCTCTTCCATGACCGATGCCGCCTGGCGTTCGACAGAGAAACAACACTTCTTCCATGCCCGATGCTTCTCTGATATATAATAAACAGTATCTTTGCATAAATGGGAACAACAGAGACAATGCACACATTACCGGCTCCCCCCTTCAAAGGCATGGGGAAGCTGATCCATATCGCAGCCTGGGCCATCCTCTTCGGGCTGCCGTTTTTCTTCACCGGACGCGAGTCGCAGACGGTGACGGTCCTGAGCTACGTCCGCTCCATGATCGTCCCGCTGTCGTTCATGCTGGTGTTCTATGCCAACTATTTCGTGCTGATCGACCATTTCCTGTTCGCCAAGCGTCCCTGGAAGTTCTTGCTATGCAATGTCGTACTGATCGCTGCCTCGATGGGGGCCGTCCATCTGATGTTCGAACTGCTCCCGCATCCCGAATGGGAACATCCGAGGCCGGAAAGGGAATGGCAGGAGACGGTCGGTTTCTTCATGGTGAACGCCATGCTGTATATGCTGGTGGCAGGGCTAAGCGTCGCCATCAAGATGACCGGAAGTTGGTACGAGATGGAATCGTCCCGCCGGGAGTTGGAGAAAAGCCGTGCCGAAGCGGAATTGCAGAACCTGAAAAGTCAGTTGAACCCCCATTTCCTTTTCAACACGCTGAACAATATCTACAGCTTGATCGCTTTCAGCCCGGAGAAGGCGCAGGAGGCGGTGCACGACCTGAGCCGCCTGCTCCGCTACGTGCTCTACGACAGCAGCCAGCCGATGGTTCCGTTGGAGAAGGAACTCGATTTCATCCGGAACTATGTGGAACTGATGCGCATCCGCCTGCCGGAACATGTGAAACTCACGACCGACATATCGTCCGCCACATCTGAAACCCAGGTGGCACCTCTCCTTTTCATCTCCCTGATCGAGAATGCTTTTCAAGCATGGGGTGAGCCACAACAAACCCTCTTTTATCGACCTGAAGATTCACCAGGAAGGGACACGGATCGTCTGCTCTATCCGCAACAGTGACTTCCCGAAAGACAACGGACAGGACAAGAGCGGTTCCGGCATTGGGCTGCAGAATCTCAGCAGGCGGTTGGAATTGCTGTATCCGTCGCATCATATTTTCACGTACGGGCAAAAAGGAGACGAATATGTTTGCCTGTTAGAATTGCAGGCATAAGGATTTATTGTATTTTTGTCCGGTACATCAATACAACAAATTATGACGTTAACATGTGCAATCATCGATGATGAACCACTGGCCATCAGTCTGCTGGAAAGTTATGTGGACAAGACTCCGTTCCTCCGCCTCACAGCAAAGTTCAACAGCGCCCTTGAGGCATTGCCCGTATTGAGCGCCCAGCCGGTAGAGCTGCTTTTCCTCGATATCCAGATGCCGGAGTTGAGCGGCATGGAATTTTCTCGGATACTGGAGGCAGATACCCGCATCATCTTTACGACGGCTTTCGAACAGTATGCCCTCGACAGCTACAAGGTGAACGCCCTCGACTATCTGCTGAAACCGATCAGTTACCCGGATTTCCTCAAGGCGGCCAACAAGGCGTTGCAATGGTACGAGCATATGCAAGCGCCTGCGGCAGAGATCGAGTCGATCTTCATCAAGACTGAGTATAAGCAGGTACAGGTCGAACTGCGCAAAATACTCTATATCGAAGGGCTGAAAGACTATGTCAAAATTTTTATCGAGGATGAACCGCATCCCATCCTTTCACTGATGAGCATGAAGTCGCTGGAAGAGATGCTGCCGGCAAGCCGCTTTATCCGCGTACACCGTTCCTTTATCGTACAGCCGGAAAAGATCAAGGTGATCGAACGGAACCGGATCGTGTTCGGAAAAGAATATATCCCGATCTCCGACAACTACAAACCGAGGCTTGTCGAATTCCTGGCGCAACGGTCACTCAATTTCAATTGACAATGGACAATTAACTTTGTTAAGATGATACGGCGTAGCCAATTCTCAATTAATTAAAAAAGTTGTAACAGCAACCTTTCCAACGCCCCCGTCATCCGACTCATCGGGCAAGAATAGTTATTCGAGAAAACGGCTACCGCATACGTCTTTCCATCTTTCGTGATATAGCCGGCATAGCTCCTGACACCCGTAATGCCCCCGCTTTTCAGGTGGGCTTTTCCCTGCAACTTCGATCCTTTCAAGAAATTGCGCACTGATCCCTCTATCCCGGCTTGTGGTAAAGAGGCTATGAAAGCATCGAAACAGCAGATTCCGTCGCCATATAGACCAACAGCTCTCCCATAAATCCGGCCGACACCTTATCTGCCGGAGCCAAGCCGCTGCCGTCGTTCATCCGGAGCGGAAAGACATCCAAACCTTTCTTCTCCCAATATTCTTTCACGACCTGCACACCACGACCAAACGAGGAGATCATCTCGTTCCTTCGCGGTTTGTATTGCAATCCGACCGTTTTGACCAAAGCATCCGCATATAGGTTATGGCTGACATGGTTGCATACGCTTGCTATCTCCGCAGCGTGGGCGAATAGGTCGTGACAATCTCTTTCCTCTCCCTTCTTCCACCGGTTTTCCTCCACCTCGATACGGTAGCAGGAAGGGACCCGTCCACCCGTATTCCCTTCTGCTGAAGCTGGTCCGTCAGATAGCGTGCCAAAATATAAGGCAGGATCGGGGATATCTCCTTTCAAGACATACGCCTCCCGGTTCGCAGGCAGGACACCATACAGGTAGCGCACGTCATCGAGCGGAGCACCGATAATATAAGCGCTGTCCGAAGAAACCGGAGCGGCTTTCAGGTAGTTCTTAAACCGGATAAAAGGGATATCCGGCTCTGTCCCCTTTAGGACCGGCCGCGTCCCGGCAGCCCCAGTCTGCAAGGATAGCTTATACATATTGTCGAAGATGGAAATACCATAACTTCCGGGGGCATAATAATTTCCCATATCTTCCCGGAGCCATTTAATAGAGACGCCTTCGGTGTCGAAAATGCTTTCGTCCGATATGACCGATCCTGTTATATGCTCGATGCCGGCTTTCTGCAAAGCAGCTATCCAGGTTGACAAAAACTTGTTCTGCCCCGGTGCGAAATGCGAAGAGCCCAAGGAGGATCACCGCTTCCTTTATATAGAGGTTTCCCTCCAACGTGCCGTTTTCAGTATTCCGTCATATTCCAACGTGGTCGGATAGCGATAGTCTTCTCCCAATATCTCAAGCGCTGTCGCCGTGGCTACCGTCTTCAACACCGAAGCGGGCGATTGCAGCCGGTCCGTATCATAACAGTAGACCGTTCTTCCCTCCTGCACATCTTTCACTACCAGAGAAAAAAGAGGCTCCCCGCATATAAGGGGCCTGCAATAACCATTTGACGGGGGCGGGAGTCTGTGCACCGGCAAGCAAATGAAGGCAAATCAACAGGCAAAGCAGTACTATTTTGTTTCGTATCATCCTTTCTATTCAACTTTATTTTATCTTTGCCATAAAGGCAAAGATAAGTCGGTTTGCATTATCTTTGCCTGCAAAGATAAGAATTTAATATGAACCCATTGTTTGATAAACCGTTCACATTCGACAGGGTGGCACGTATTCTGTTCGGCCTGGCTGTTATCAGTGGTATTATCTATCTGATCGCCGTCCTGCGAAATGCTTTGTTACCATTCCTGATTGCCTGGCTGCTGGCTTATATGATGCAGCCGTTCGTCAAGTTCTTCCAGTATAAAGTCAAGCTGAAACGCCGTTTGCTGTCTATCCTGGCCGTTCTCGTGTCTACCCTTCTGGTGATCTCGCTGGTGGGTGTCGTGATCGTCCCCTCTGTCACCCAGGAGTTCAACCGGACTTTGGAACTGATGCAGGAACATAACAGCGGCTACGGACATATCCCGATGATTCCGCAGGCATGGGCAGAGTATCTGGAAAAGAATATCGATCCGGACCAGTTGGCACAGCTCCTGAGCAAAGAGAACATAGAAAAGGCGGTCAAACAGATCGCTCCCAAAATGTGGATCGCACTGACCAATACTTTCTCCATTCTGTTCAGTATTACGATCGTGTTTGTAATCTTCCTTTACTTCATCTTTATCCTGTTGGATTATGAACGGATTGTCAACGGTTGGATCCGCCTGATTCCCGAACGTTACCGCCCCTTTGTCCAAGGGCTAGCCGACGATGTCGAATATAGTATGAACCGCTACTTCCGCGGACAGTCATTGATTGCCTTATGTGTCGGCATCCTCTTCGCCATCGGATTTAAGATCGTCGGTTTCCCGCTGGCCGTTATCCTAGGGCTATTCATCGGTTTCCTCAACCTCATTCCTTATATGCAAACGATCGGTATCATCCCGATGATCTTGCTGAGTCTCCTCAAAGCTGCGGAGACCGGAGAAAACTTTTGGCTGATCTTCGGATCGGGAATTCTCGTCCTTGCATCGTGCAGTGCATACAAGACTTGTATCTCACTCCCCGCATTATGGGTAAGGCTATGGGACTGAATCCGGCCATCATCCTTCTTTCTTTATCCATTTGGGGAACTTTATTAGGTTTTATCGGCTTAATCATCGCTCTCCCCCTGACAACTCTCTTTCTCTCTTATTATAAACGTTTTATACTTATGGAAGAAGACCAGTCTCTTGTAGAGAAGCACGAGTTGTCAAAGGTCCAAAAGAAAAAAACATTCCCAAAAGAATAAAAAACTTGCATCAGCTATTGCATATATAAAAAAAAAAGCCCTACCTTTGCACCCGCATTACAGAAGTAACGCACAGGATGATTCGCTAGCTCAGCAGGTAGAGCACATCCTCTTTTAAGGATGGGGTCCTGGGTTCTGAACCCCAGGCGGATCACCAAAGAAGGTCTTCAGTCTTGAAGACCTTCTCTTTTTACATAGTTCGAAATTAATTTTGTAACATCATTTTATGGCTAGACATACATTCGCCACCGTCGCGCTAGCCAACAGGATTTCAATGGAATCCGTTGTGAAAATGCTCGGACATACAGACATCAGGACAACAAAATATACACGAGGATTTTTGGACCAAACCGTTTCCGAAGAAATGAAAGGGATAAGAAGCAAATTCTCGATCCGACAAAGGCTGAAGGACAAACGGACCACATTTGAAATCGCCCGTCTCAAGTACAATCATCCCATGAAATGATTGCACTTGAGATTAGAGAGCACATATCAACAGGGCATTTGTTCTCACTTTTCATTTATTCTATTTGTCCAATGCAGTTCTTGTCTTACTTTCCGTCTTGTTTAGAGAATAACAAAGAGAATAGGCTGTTATTTTTTATTTAAAATATAATGCTCAGCCAAAAGACTTTGACTAATGGTTCCTTCTTTATCGGACAGCATTACTTGTCTATTATTTAGCATTCTATAATAGGTCTTTTCTCCTGAAGAAGGAGTGACTAATTCCATTATTGAATCCCTATTATATGATATATACCACTAGTTTCAAATGTTGCATCTTCCCTCCCTATGTATTCGCTCTTCAAGGTATAGGTTTTATCTTCATTTATAACTAATATCGTTTTTATGCCTTCACAATCTGCTGCAGGAAGAGTTCCTCATAAGTTCCAAATAAATTAGAAGTCTGGGCTTGGATTTCTGTTTTTATTTCGCTGTTCTTAATTGGGGCATTATTCTTCTGAGAAGAATTACAACTGATCATGACAACCCCAAATATAGCCCATAAAAAATCATTTTCATAAAAATCCTTTCTTTTTTAGTTATTATCAATATATCTGTATCATATCTCATTTTTTTCGACTTTTCTCTAATATAGAATCAGTTAAACAGTATTTGGATACATTCAAATACTGTTTAACTGATTGCCACAAATATAATACATATATCTTTATTGCATTATTATTTTTAATCCTATCTGCAAAATGTAACGATGAAAAAATGGGGGAATGGGTAGACTGCCAAGAAACCTGCCATCTACTTAACATAAGTCTCCGTACCCAGCAAACGCCCGTAACAATAAGTGCTTCAGATGTTTGCAGACATACTACTTGTAATAATGCTTGAAACAGATGATATTTATGCTTGTTTCGAACTCACGTTATATTATGATTTTAGAACAAGAGTATTTTATTTTGTTCCAACAAAGTTTTAAGTTAATATGTAAATTTGCGAGCACAAAATAATGAATAACATGTCTGAAATTGCACCTCTTATTTCCGACTTGGCGGTTATATTGATTGCGGCGGGAATAATTACATTGGTTTTTAAATGGTTGAAACAACCTGTCGTTTTGGGGTATATTGTTGCCGGTATTATTGCCGGACCTGCCGTACCTTATATACCAACAGTATCCGATCCTGCCAATATAAAAATATGGGCAGACATAGGCGTTATATTTCTTTTTTTATTTGCCATGGGGTTAGAATTCTCTTTCAAGAAGTTGATGACTGTAGGAGGCACAGCCGTTATTGCATCTATAACCATAGTCTCCAGGAATGATGTTTCTAGGCTATACTGCAGGAAACGCGCTTGGCTTCTCGCATCTAAGCAGTATATTTTTAGGGGTATGCTTTCTATGTCATCCACCGCTATCGTATTCAAGGCGTTCGATGACATGGGACTCCGAGGGCAAAAATTTACCGGAGTTGTATTGGGTGTTTTAGTTGTCGAAGATTTAGTTGCCGTTGTTCTGATGGTCTTGCTTTCGACTTTAGCAGTCAGCCAGCAAGTTGAAGGAATGGAAATGTTGAAAAGCATTCTAAAGCTAGGAGCGTTTCTTATATTTTGGTCATTACTCGGAATCTATCTTATTCCAAGTTTTCTAAAAAAGGTCAAACCGTTTCTTAACGACGAAACCTTATTGATCATAGCATTAGGATTCTGTCTGGGTATGGTTATGATTGCGACTAAAGCTGGATTCTCCTCTGCACTTGGAGCCTTCGTCATGGGATCATTATTAGCGGAAACTATTGAGGCCGAAAAGATAGAAAAGCTGGTAAAACCAGTAAAAAGATCTGTTTGCTGCCATATTTTTTGTCTCTGTAGGTATGATGATACAACCGGACTTATTAATCGAATACCTTATCCCAATCTGTATCTTAACCATATTGGTAATCGTCGGACAAGTCTTTTCGGAAGCCTTGGCATCCTTTTGTCCGGACAATCTTTGAAGATAGCCCTGCAATCAGGATTCTCCCTGACTCAAGTAGGTGAATTCGCGTTCATTATTGCTTCATTGGGAGTTAGCTTGAAAGTAACGGACGATTATCTGTATCCTGTTATTGTCGCTGTATCGGTTGTTACAACATTTCTTACTCCTTATATGATCCGTTTGGCAATTCCGACCTATCAATTGATCGAAAATCATTTGCCTTCATCTGTAAAACTAATGTTGAACCGTTATTCTTCCGGATCCAACACGGTCAAACATAAAAGTACATGGAATAAGCTGTTGAAATCTATGTTACTAGATGTAATACTATATACAGTATTGACAATATTCAGTATTATCATATTTTTCACTTATATAAATCCAATTATTCGCGAGAACATATTAGGCTTCAAAGGGGCTCTATTGAGCTTATCTATTATTTTGGCCATTATATTACCTTTTCTTTGGGCTATCATTATGAAGAAGAATCATTCTCCTGAATTCCTGAAATTATGGAATGATAGTAAATTCAACCGGGGACCATTGGTTTCTTTGATAGCGATAAAGCTGCTCCTTTGCGCAAGTATTCTAATGCCAGTCATAGTCCATATATTTAATGTAGCATCTGGTGTTGGATTTATTATCACCCTGTTGATATTGCTAATGATTATTTTATCCAAAAAACTGAAAAAGCGTTCTCTCTCGATCGAAGAAAAGATTTATTGACAACTTCAACGGGAAAACAAATGGATCAAACATTGAAAGCCCTTTGACCGACAAAATTCTGGAATCTTTACCTTTCAATGATTTGCACTTGATGGATTTCACTGTTGACCAAGCGTCTTCCCTTGTCGGTCGGAGTTTGAAAGAGGTCAACTTCCGTCAACAATATGGAATAAATATCGTTTCCATCATTCGAGGTGAACGACAAATCAATATACCTAGAGGAGAGGAACGCCTTTATCCTTTTGATAAGATTATAATTGTTGGTACGGATGAGGAATTGGATATCTTCAAGGAATAATGCAAAAACAGGAAAAAGAACATAGAGATCGGTTGACACAAAGCACCAATAAAAATATAAAAATAGAGCAATTCAATATTGAACCGGGATCTCAGTTGATCGGTCAGTCAATTCAACAGTCTGGCATTCGGGAAAAGAACGCATGTCTAATCTTGGGTATCGAACGGGACGGGAGACCGATAATGAATCTTTCATCCCAAACAGTTTTCGAGGAAAACGATAGCGTATGGGTTGCCGGAGAATATCGTCAAATTGTCCAATTAAGCGAAGATTCAAGTTCCAATTAAGTTTGTTAGTCAAAAGTACAAAATAAGTATTAAGCAGAAATTAAGGATTACGTTTACCTCTTTTAGGATACCAAAGCATAATCCCGGACTGTATTATGACCTACATATGGTTGTTAAAAAGCCGTCATATGCTTTTGGAGTTACAACAATATCCTCTTCTGTTGCGACAACGACTTTAGCATCTATAAAGTTATATCGTCTATTCAAATAATATCTTATATTTTCTTCTTGTCATATAAAGATAACAGGATTGTCGATTAGACCGCAAGTATAATGCAGAAACTGTCACAAGGTGGAATCAGTGGATTGAAATGGCAACACTCAAAATCGATTTGATAATCAGTCATGTTATAAATAACATTCAGATTCCAGACGGATCACTGAAAACAAAAGAAAAAGCAAGGGGATGTGTCAAAACTAAGGCACATCTTCTTTTTAACGAACAAGTTACAAATTAACAGTTCAAAGATTGAAAAATAAAGTTTTCAAACAATCTAAAGGAGGAAAAAGATATTGCTTTCTTTTCATTCAGACTTACTAATATTTATGTATAATATTCATCAGTTCTTTAGCATAAACCGTTTGTTTAAACTATAAGTACGCTGTAAATGGAGATCATCTCATTTACAGCGGATGAGATTTATTACAGTTATTCTAAAAATAGACGGATTTTTAGATATTTATATCTCTATCAATAATGTTAAACTTATGGTTCTGAAATAGCTGAATCTTGAATTTTAACCATATAATGGAATATCATGAATAGATTTTGAACACATTTGAATAAAATTTCATCTTCTCATAATGTCTAAAACATGTTACTTTGTCATAAAATTTTACCATAAAACATCTATAAATGGAAAAACTTGTATCACGAAGTCTTATGCTTATTCTAATCGGAATGGCCACAGCCCAAAATATACAGGCTGGGAAAGAATGAGCATGCCAACTTCATTTAAAAACAAACAACTGGTTTGTCTCATGTATCACAACAAACAATTTCTGTGAAAGGAAATGTCAGAGACCAGTCAGGAGAACCAATGGCCGGAGTCAATGTTATTGTAGAAGGGACTACCATCGGAACCATGACAGACAGTAATGGGAACTTTACTTTAAACGTGCCGTCTACTTCTATCAAAATCAAGTTCTCATATATTGGATATGAGGATCAGATTGTCTTGATTAAAAATAATCGCAATCTGAACATCACTTTAAATGAGAATTCCGAAATGTTGGACGAAGTCCAGATTATTGGATATGGAACACAAAAGAAAATTACAGTCACGGGGGCTGTATCTTCCGTTGGAACTAAAGATATTTTGAAATCACCTGTTCCAAATATTGCACAAGCATTGACTGGTAAAGTTCCTGGATTATCAACTATTCAATATTCCGGTCAACCTGGAGCTGATGATCCTGCTATATTCGTACGTGGTATAGGTTCCCTTGATGCTAAAAGAGCTGCACCATTAGTTATGGTCGATGGTGTCGAGCGCTCTTTTTTTCGTCTTGATCCCAACGAAATTGAAAATATAACCGTGCTGAAGGATGCTTCTGCAACAGCCGTATTTGGTGTTCGTGGGGCAAATGGGGTCATTTTAGTAACTACGAAACGAGGAGAAGAAGGTAAAGCTCAAATATCTGTATCGACATCAGCCAGTTTGCAAAAGCCGATCCGGCTTTATGAATATGCCAACAGTTATGACTACGCTGTTGCATTTAACGAGAAACTGACAAACGATGGAGCCAGTCCTGTATTTGGCGAGAAGATCTTGGATGCTTTCAAAAATCATACAGATCCTTTACTTTATCCGGATATGGACTGGATGGAACTTATCCTAAAACCAACATCTTTTTCAGTCTCAGCATAACTTGAGCATATCAGGTGGAACCGACCGTGTACGTTATTTTACTTCTGTAGGTATTTTTGACACAAGACGGTCTGTTTCGATCTTTCGATGCTGGATATAATTCTAATTTTACTTACAACAGATATAACTATCGTGCAAATCTAGACATCGATGTGACACGTTCCACTCTATTAAAAATCAATTTAGGAGGTCGTCTTGAAGATACTAAAGAACCTAATACTAAAAGCAACCTTTTTACATTCTTGACAAGAGTCACTCCGTTCGGAGGAGCCGGACTTTATGATGGTAAATGGATACATACAAGTCCGGATAACATCGGTTGGGACAAAGGAGCCTTGGAAAATGCCGATCCATTTGAATGTTTTTTCGGGAAAGGATATAACCAACGTATTTATAACGAAATCAATTTGGACCTTTCTTTGCAACAAAAAGTTGGATTTTTTGACTAAAGGGCTATCTCTTAATATAAAAGGTTCTTATAATAGCGGCTATACACATAGGAAAAACCGTTACAAAGAAATCCCCTATTACACTGCGCATAGAGATCCGGAAACCAATGAATTATTCTTCCGAAAATTCCGTGAAGAAAGCCAGTTGTATTTTGAGGAATCTACTGATCGTGGGCGAAATTGGTATTTGGAAGGTAGTTTGAACTATGATCGCAAATTTGGGAAACATCAAGTTGGTGCTTTGATTTTGTATAATCAGTGGCGTGACCAATATCCAGATCCAGCTCAATTCGACTATGTTAGTATTCCTCGCGGATATGTAGGTTTGGTCGGACGAGCTACCTATAATTTTGACAATCGTTATATGGTTGATTTTAACGTAGGTTATAATGGTTCGGAAAATTTTGCGCCAGGACATCGATATGGAATTTTTCCAGCTTTTTCTGCCGGCTGGATTCTTTCTGAAGAAAAGTTCATGAAAAATCAGTCTTTTATAAACTACTTAAAAATTAGAGGATCATATGGAATAGTCGGAAATGACCTGATGAATACTAAATCACGCTTTTTCTATTTGCCTGATGCTTACAATCCTTATGGAACAAGTTATAATTTCGGAGTGGACGTTTCTGGAAATCGTGACGGAGCAACCGAGTTACAAATGGGGAATCCTCTTGTCTCTTGGGAAAAAGCAGGAAAGCAAAACTACGGTTTGGATTTTTCAATATTGGATGAGCATTTATCTGGATCTTTTGATTATTTCATCGAGAAACGTCACGATATCCTTACAACACGCAATACAGCTCCGAATTTTATAGCTATAACAATGCCTGTTGTTAATATTGGCAAAGTTGATAACAAAGGATTCGAGTTGGTTCTGAAATGGAATCACTCCATAGGAGACTTTAAATACTGGATCAATGGAAACCTCTCATATGCAAAAAATAAAATTGTCTATAAGGATGAGATACCACACAAGTATCCTTGGTTATATGAAACAGGACAATCCGTTGGACAACCTTTCGGTTTTATCTTTGACGGTTTTGTAACAGAAGCTGATCTTGAATCCGGGAAGCTTCCGGATCATAAGCTCGACCTAAAGCCTGGGGACGCCAAATATAAAGATTTGAATGGTGATAATATAATTGACGACAATGATCAGTGCCCCATTGGTAATCCTATATACCCGCAATTGACTGCAGGCATCACCGCTGGATTTGAATATAAAGGATTCGACTTCAGTATGCTTTGGGCAGGTAGCGGAAAGGTGTCACGCTTTATAAGTGCTGGGTTACGTGTTCCTTTCGGCGGTGGAAATTACGGACTGTTACAATATATGATTGATGACCATTGGACACCGGAAACCGCAGAAACAGCTAAAACGCCTCGTTTTTCAGGTGCAGCGAATGCGAATAATTACACTCGAAATTCAACCCTTTGGCTAAAGGATGCTTCCTATATCCGTCTGAAAAATGTTCAAATCGGATATACGTTCAAGGGGGAGTGGATGAAAAAGATTCATTTGAAAAATATGCGTATTTACGCTTCTGGCGAAAATTTACTGACATTTGATCATTTGAAAATAGCAGATCCGGAAGCAACTGACGATAAACAGTTTCAATATCCTCTTCAGATGATTTTTAATATTGGTCTTAATCTTAATTTTTGATATTGTTGAATATGATACGAATAAATATTAAACATATATTTGTCCTTTGCAGGATTTATCGGTTGCTTTCCTGTCTTGTCAGGATTTAAAAATTTGGAGATGACTTCTTAGAAAAGCTCCTTCCAATGATGTCGATATCGATGTAATTTATTCTAATGCGCAATATGCACGGACAGCCCTTTGGAGTGCGTATGCCACATTGCATTATGGTCTGAACTTAGGTAATCAAGGTAATCAACTGATGGGCTCAGATCCTCTGGATTGCCTGACCGACCTTGTTTATTCCAATGTTTGGACTGATGGTGTATCAGGAGCTGCTATACATTATAATGGCACTTATTCTGCCGATTATGAAAATAATGGCTATTCATCCAAATACAGCTACTATCAAAGACCTTGTTGGTTAGGCATTCGTCGCGCATGGTTGTTTATTGAAAATGTAGACCGAGTTCCTGATATGAAAGAGGCTGAAAAACAACGTTTAAAAGCAGAAGCAAAAGTTATTATCGCTATGCACTATTGTGATTTGTTTCGCCATTATGGAGGGGTACCGATTGTGGATCATGCATACACAGCGAATGAAGATATGCAAAAAAAGAAAGAGGTACTGTACAGGAAACGCTTGATTTTATTGTAAATCTATTGGATGAGGCAGCAGATGTATTGCCTTGGGCTATGTCTGCTGCTGAAAACCGAGAATGGGAAGGACGATTAACAAAAGCATCGGCAATGGGGTTAAAGGCACGTATCCTATTGTTTGCTGCCAGCCCATTGTTTAACAGTTCAGAACCATATATGCCAGGTGAAGCAGCAGATAAACGTTTGATGTGGTTTGGAAGTTATAAACCTGAACTATGGACACAAGCATTGGCAGCTCATAAAGCATTTTTCGATGAATTGAATAAGAATGGACAATATGGTTTAGTCTATAAATCGGATCCCAGACAAGCGTTTCGTTCCGGTTATCTTGATCGGGGTACAGGAGAAGCAATCATTGCTACACATTATGGTTATACCGTACCTGATTATTGGACTTGGGGATGGAGCTATTATGAAACAGCCGGTGATGCCGGTACTGCCTGTGGGACACAGGAACTTGTTGATATGTTTCCAATGATAGATGGTTTACCTATCACAGAAAGTAAATTATATGATCCGAAACACCCGTATGAACAACGTGATCCCCGCTTATATGAAACAGTAGTTGTAAATGGAGACAAATATTATGGAGGTATTGCTGAAATATATGTAGGAGGTAAACATTATCAAGACTTTGAAGGATCATATGGAGCATTCATGTCCGGTTATCGCCCACGTAAATTCATCCTCGATGGTGGTGGCGGTCCTTTGTTTGAATGGCCTGCAGAGATATCTGGAAAAGTGGTTCAATGGCCTTATTTAAGATTACCTGAGTTGTATTTGGGATATGCTGAAGCTATTTGCCAGACAAACGGGGACATGGCACTAGCTTATGAATGTGTCAATAAATTGCGTGATCGCGTTAATATCGGTCATTTGAAAGCGGGATTGAACAAAAGGATTTTCTGGAAACACTGATGAACGAACGGGTTTGCGAATTTGCTTATGAAGAAGTCAGATGGTTTGATATGATTCGTTATAAGCGGGTGGATATCTTCCAAAAAACTCCACACCGAGTTGTTATTACTAAGGATCCGGAAACCAGCGAGTTCAAGTATGAATATAAATTATTCAAACCGGCTGAAAATGGAGAACTTAGACAATGGGCAAATCCTGGGAAATTCTCCCCTAAATGGTATTTAAGTGCATTTCCCAGTAATGAAATCAACAAATCGTACGGATTGATTCAAAATCCGGGATGGTGATGCTAACCAGTCATTAATACAAAATCAGAATAATAAAATGAGGAATAAATTAATAACCATCATATCACTACCTGTTTTATGCATTGCTTCTGTCTGGGCACAAGAAAAAACGACAGGATCTGATATGTTACAATTTGATGAAACGACCATTTCTGCTTCTACTGTCAGTGGGAAGGAATTGATGAAACGTTCGAATATTAATCCCGCCAATGCACTCTACGGGAAACTCAACGGATTGTTTATCCGCCAAAACGGAGAGTATGGGGATGGAGAAGGATATCCAAGCATGAATATCCGAGGAATCGGTTCGCTTAATAACAATTCGATACTTGTTTTTGTCGATGGTTTGGAGCGTGATATAAATTCACTGGTTCTGGAGGAAATTGAGGAAATAACGATCCTCAAAGATGCTGCTGCTTTGGCTCCATACGGAATTAGAGGAGCTAACGGGGTAATCTTGGTGAAAACCAAACGAGGGAAAAAAGGTAAAACTGACATTCATGTTTCCTATCAGCATAGCGTCACTACACCTGTACGATTACCCCAAATGGCTGATGCCGCCACTTATGCCGAAGCGGTTAATGAGGGTTTGGCAAACGAAGGTCTGGCTCCCAGATATACCCAACAAGAAATTGAAGCTTATAGAAGTGGAAAATATCCAACCTTATTCCCTAATGTAGACTGGTTTAATGAAACGTTACGGGATCATGGGCAGCGAGATCAAGTGAATTTCACTGCAAGCGGAGGATCCAACCGGATCAGATATTATTCGATGATTAATTTCATATCGGATAGAGGATTGTTAAAGAATACGGATCAAGGAAGCTATTCCACTCAGTTAGCCAATTCGATACTCAACGTACGTACAAACTTGGATATAGACATAACATCGTCTACCCGGGTAAAGGTTAATTTGTCTGGTAAGCTGAAAGAAAATATTCTCCTGGCAGTATTTCAGATGGAGTGCTCATGGAAACCCTATATGCTTTGCCTGCTAATGCATATCCTGTCAGGAGCCATAACGGTATTTGGGGGATCAAACATGTATCCGAAGAATCCGGTTGCCGAGTCATCATCGACAGGATATACCACATCTCATGCCCGTACATTATTGGCGGATCTGACATTGACACAAGATCTGGAAGCTTTGGCTCCAGGGTTGTCAGCAGAATTCCGTATTGGTTTTGATGCCTATTCAGAGACATGGGATGCTCGTTCAAAACAATATTTGTATGAGTCCAATATTGCGCATTTAGACAATAGCGGTATTCCAACCGATACGGTAAACACCCAATATGGAAAGGAGGAAAAACAGTTAGGATTCAACAGTTGGCTGAACAATCAGAACAGACATTCCAATATTCAATTTGCTTTGAATTATCAGAAAGATTTTTCCCAAAGCAATTTGTTCGCTTCTATTCGTTATAAGCAGGATAAAAATGTTTATCTCGGTCAATATAATACGTATATGCATCAAGACGTCATCGCTTCAGGCCATTATGGCTTATTGAACAAATACTATTTGGACTTTAGTATCGCTGCTTCAGGGACCAGTCGTTTACCAAAAGCCAATCGTTGGGGAGTATTTCCTGCAATTTCCGGAGCTTGGCTACTTAATAAAGAGTCTTTTTTGAACAATATCGATTGGTTAGACCTGCTTAAATTACGGCTTTCTTACGGATTAACAGGGAGCGATGACGTTTGGAAAAATATGGACAAATATCCTTTTTGGAGGAGGTGGAGGTTTTTGTTTTCGGTGATGACTTCATTGCAAATGGAGGCATTGCGGAAGGACAATTGCCAAGTTTGAATGCGACATTCGAAAAAAGTAGTAAAGCGAATATCGGAGTTGATATACGAATATTGGACTTGATAGACTTCAATGTAGAAAGCTATTACGATCATCGATATGATATTATGGTTTGCAGATGGCAACATTACTTCCGGTTTCTTTTGGAGCTACGGCTTCCAACTCTCCAAAGTGGCATTGTTAATAATTATGGCGTGGAAGTCGGTATGAACGTAGGCAAGCAGATGAAGGATTTCTTTTTAATGTCAATGCTCAACTGGCATTCGCTAGAAACAAGATTGTAAACATGAACGAGGCTTTTAAACCTTACGATTACTTGAAATCGACAGGCAGACGTTTAGGACAATTTTACGGGTTGGAAGCTATAGGGTTCTTCAAAGATCAGGCAGATATTAATAATAGTCCGATACAAACATTCTCAACCGTATATCCTGGAGACTTGAAATATAAAGATCAGAATGGTGATAATCGAATAGATGAATTGGATGTGGTACCGATGGGATATAATACAATCTGCCCAGAATTATTCTATTCAATGGGATTCGATTTCGAATATAAAGGATTAGGAATCAATGCTCAGTTTCAAGGTGCCGGCCATTATACTATACAACGAAGCCTAAGTTGCTTTTATGCTCCCCTAATGAATAATCAGACTATTTCAGAACATTATCTGGAAAATTGCTGGAGATCAGGAAAAGACAATACAGATGCTATATACCCGCGTCTTACAACGACAGAAAGTGCAAATAACTATCGCGGAAATTCCGTATTCATGAAAAATATTTCTTTTTTTAAAACTACGCTCAGCAGAAATTTATTACAAGTTGCCTGAAAGTTGTATAAAGTCTTTACGCTTACGTGAATTCAAGTTGTTTGCTAAAGGTATGGACCTCTTTTCCATAGACAACGTAAATGAAACAGATCCGGAAGTAATTTGGTCTACTTACCCAGCGCAACGTTCTGTGCATTTTGGTTTTGATCTCGCATTCTAATGTTTATCATAAAAATAAAAAAGATGAAAAATAAATTATTGATATTTAGCATATTGATTCTTTGTACCAGTTCTTGTAATTATCTGGAATATGATGAATCGGATTTCTTGGAAAAGATGCAGTATTCTCTAGTTTCCAATATACCCGGGATTTCCTAACTAATATATACTCTTATGTTCCTGCCGCATTTGGTACGATTGGTGGAGATGCATTACGTTCTGCAGCATGTGACGAAGCTGTTTATGTTGACAAACTGTCACCTGTACATAGTTTCAACAATGGTGCCTGGAGTGCTATTAATACTTTGGATGATCGATGGAATTATTTTAGGGGGATACGAGCTGTGAATATGTTTCTTCAAGAAGTTGAAGGACAGGAATTCGATGAATTGAAAGCATAACGAAGATTATGAGGATATCATGGCACAGTTCAAGTATTATCCATACGAGGCAAGATTCTTACGTGCCTATTTTTTATTTTGAATTGGCTAAACGTTATGGTGATATTCCTCTTATTACGACTTTGCTTTCTGAAGAAGAAGCCAACATGCAAAAAAGGACGTCATTCGATGAGGTTATTCAATTTATCGTAGATGAATGTGACGCGATTGCTCCTCATTTACCTATCAGTTACAAAGAACTGATAAAAAAGCGAAACAGGGCGTGCAACAAGAGGCGCAGCAATGGCTTTGAAATCAAGAGCTTTACTATATTCAGCAAGTCCATTGTTCAATAAGTCCGGCAATATAGACAAGTGGAAGTCTGCTGCACGTGCCGCTGCAGATGTCATCGAAAAAGCTTGGGATTTCGGTTACATGCCGTTACCGGATTTATGGAGTCTTTGGAATAATAACTATTCTAATAATAATGAACTTATTTTTGGAGTAATGCAACGGGAAGATAACTGGTTTGAACGGGTTAACTTTCCTATAGGTATCGAAGGTGGTGGTAATACGGGACATTGCCCAACAGAAAACTTAGTCGAATCGTATGAAATGCAGGCAAGTGGATTGCCGGTTGCACCTGATGCAGGCTATGAACATATGGATCCAAGCTATGATTCACAGAATCCATATGAAGGAAGGGATCCCCGTATGTATGAATTGGTGGCCCAAAACGGAGCTTGGTGGGTATATGATGAGCAAGTAGAATGTTGGTACGGAGGAAGAAGTGGAAAGCCACAAAAAAATGCAACGGTTACAGGATACTACTTAAGAAAATATGTAGACGGAAGCACCAGTTTGAAAAGCGAATTCGTGACAAGCAAACGACATGTATGGAATATTATGCGTTACAGCGAGATCTTGTTAAATTTTGCGGAAGCTATGGTTGAAGCATATGGAGACCCTAACTATAAAGATGGATATCCGATGTCGGCTAAAGAAGCTGTAGATATTGTAGAAGCCGTGTACATGTGGACATGCCACCATTTCCAAATAATCTGACTTTAAATGAGTTTAAAGCCAAGTTAAGAAATGAACGTAGAGTCGAACTTTCATTTGAAGATCATCGTTTTTGGGATATTCGCCGTTGGAAGATTGCAGATCAGACAACAGACATATATGGAGTTGACATTACAAAAAAAGAAGATGGCTCATTCAGTTACAAAAAAGTTTTGGTAGAGAAAAGAATATTTAAAGACTGTATGTATCTGTATCCGATTCCACAATCGGAGAGGTATATTAATCCGGAATTGGAACAAAATCCGGGATGGTGAACCGTATCCCGGCGGAAATAATCCGCCGGGAGTTTAAATTATAAACAAATGAAACAAGTAGACATTTTTAAGCAAAAATATTTACCGGAGACAAAAACAAATGTTATTTTTCTGGAAGGCAATCAAAAATATGAACAAATATATATCTGTTTTTCTGATTTTTTTTCTTAATGCCTGTATTTCACCATCAGGATATTTATCATCCGATAATTCTACTTCATATTATTTTGATGCAACAAACGGAAGTGATGATAACAATGGAACATCTCCAGATAAAGCTTGGAAAAATTTAGCAAAGACTCGAGGTCTGAAACTCTCCCCAGGAGACAAGATTCTTCTCAAAAAAAGGGGAGACATTTATCGGAGAACTTTATTTGAATGGGACAGGAACAGCGGAAGCTCCCATAATCATTGATGGATATGGAGATAGGGACATGATCCTTGTATCATAGGATATGACCAGTCTCCTTATGCCGTGTATGTCTATAACTCTTCTCAAATTACCATACAAAATTTGGAGATAGTTAATACCGGAAAGGATAGATTACCTGGTAGGACCGGTGTAAAAGTTCATTTGGAAAACTATGGTACAGCTCATTCGATCACGTTAAGAAATCTGTATATTCATGATGTGAACGGTAGTCTCGTAAAAAAGCAAGGTGGAGGATCGGGGATATATATTGTGAATGAAGGAGAGAAACCGAGTATCTTTGACGGACTGACAATAGAGAATTGTATTATTCGTCGTTGTGAGCGGAACGGAATAATTTGGTGGGGATATGTAACACGTGACTTTTGGCATCCGAATCGTCATGCTGTTGTACGAAACAATCTTATCGAAGGAGTTCCAGGAGATGGTATCGTTCCTATAGGATGCGATAGTGCTGTAATTGAGTATAATCGAATCAAAAATTGTCCGGACCTGTTACCTGATGGAGAATTTGCTGCTGGAATTTGGCCGTGGAGTTGTGACAACACACTCATACAGTTCAATGAGGTTTCCGATCATAAGGCTCCTGGCGATGCTCAAGGGTTTGATTCAGATAATAATTGTAACAATACTATTATTCAATACAATTACAGCCATGACAATGAAGGAGGCTTTCTGCTGATTTGTAATACCGGAGAAACAGGAATGCCAGAAAACATTGGAACAAATAACACGCTGATACAGGGTAATATCAGCATAAACGACGGAAATAGAACTAAGAAAATAGGAACAGGATTTTTTTCTCCAGTATTCATATTTCAGGACCGGCTAAAGGCAGTACACTTCGGCATAATATCATTCATGTGACCAAGAAAGTCAATTCCGACGTACAGCGATGTTTGTTAAGCGCAACACAATCTTATGGAGATGCAGACAGTACAACAGTATGTGAGAACCTGTTTTATGTGGCAGAAAACAGCTGTTTCTTGCTTGGAAATTCAACAAATAATTTTTTTAAAGATAATTGTTACCTTGGAAATATCAAAAATATACCTGAAGACGAAGGGGCAACATATGAAAATAAAACATATAGCAATATGATAAAAAATGATCTGTCAGGGGTTGAATCGCTCAAGCCATTTCTTCATTCAGTCAATACTCCTACCGGGAGAGTTACAGATTGTCGACAGTGATGCTATAAACTCGTTTTTAGTAAATAAATAGTCAAAATAAAAATATATAAATTCAAAATTGGATTATGTGGAAACTTTAAATTACTTTAGTATCAAAAAATGCTTGGGGCTTGCGTAAATAAAAAGAAAATCAAAAGATACAGGTTGCTATGTATTTAATAATGTATTAGAAATCTTTGTTTTATGAGTAAAATTTTAATACTATTATTATACTTATTTTTATAACTTTTTGTGCCTATCCGGCATGGAATGATTATAATGTACGGGCGATCAACAATATAGAAGGTCTCCCTGATAAACATGTTAATCAAATTCTTCAAGACAGTGACGGATTTATGTGGTTTGCCACAAACAATGGTCTCTGTCGCTATGACGGATATGAGTTTAAGACATACAAGTCATCAAGCCAATTTCCGGATTGCTGCAAAGTAATATTGTAAATGCAATTGTTGAAGACATTGATCATAACTTGTGGATCGGCACTGAACAAGGGTTACACTTTTTGGATAAATCGACCGACAAGATTGTTTGTATCAGCAATGACAGTCTTCCTAACTCTTTTTATACATTCTTTGCTGATCTCTCGTGACAGTACGTTATGGGTAGGAACACAAGTTGGACTTTTAAAATATAATAGACAAACCGGTTCTTTTTCCAATATAAAAATCGTCCCAATGATGAAACATCCATAGCAGGAAATTCAATTCACGCATTACTGGAAGACAAATCAGGAGATATTTGGGTGGGAACATTTGATAATGGAATATGCCGTTTTGATGTGAAAAAACAACGTTTTTACCAATATCCTGAAGTAACCGTTTTGAATAGAACCAATTTTTTATTGCAAGACACAGCTGAAAACATTTGGATATGCAACTGGGGTAATGGTGTATCCAAAATGAACAATCGGGAAACTTCTAAACACGCCCGATATACTCAGTTCGGGTATGAAACTGATTATGAGTGCATTTTCAAATGTTTACAGCAACTTCGGACAAAAAACATTTTAGTAGGGACTAATCAAGGGCTATATAGGATAGATAATAACAATAAACTGATACCAATTAATACCGATGTTTATTAGTCTGGTTTTATTTCCAACGAGGATATTAATGATCTATTCATTGACAATCAGAAGAATATTTGGATAGCAACAGCAAATTCAGGTGTTTATATCGCGTATAAAGAAAAAAGATCTTTACCAATTACCCGATGAAATCTTCATTGGAGCCATATCAAAACTTAAAAGTGAATGCGTTGTATGAATGGAATAAAAATGTTTTATTACTTGGAGTCGATAAAATCGGGTTTTCCTTTTATGACAAAAAAGTGGGAAAAAATACCGGTTATAAAGAAATATCAAAATATAATGAACTATTTAACCAATGGCCTGGAAATGTGCAATTTATATTCAAACATCCGTCTAAAAAGGAATTATGGTTTGGTACACAATTTGGCGGATTGATAATTTGTCAGTTAAAAGATAGAGAAATCTCGTCCTGCCAGTATTATCTTCATCATTTAGGAAAAACAAAAATCGGAAGTTGTATTAATTCTATCATAAGTGACAAGGATGGCAATATTTGGATCGGCTCTGATGAGGGACTAAATATTATTACGACTAATAATGATACACTTTCTTATGATACTTATAACCGCATACAGTGTATTTATCAGGATCACACAGGTACAGTATGGCTCGGAACTTACTTTGATGGGCTATACAGTCTGGCATCAGGATCCAATGTGCATAAACTGTCTTTTAAAACTTATAACAGTAAAAACAAACTGCTTGTTGCTGATGAGATCATGTGTATCTATGAGGATAAAATGGGGAACCTTTGGATTGGAACAAATGGTTATGGCTTACAAAAGTATAACCAAGAAAAAGACTGGTTTGAACCGGCTCCTAATATACAGGAAATACCTAGCGATATCGTTTTTAATATAACGGAAGTGAACGGAACTCTTGTCTTAGGAACTAATAAGGGGGTGGTGTTGTATAACAGTCAGACTCATAAATCACTTATTTTTGATGATAGAGATGGAATGTTGGATAAAAGCTGTTTAAAAAATTCAATGTTCAATGACAAGAAAGGACAGATCTATTACGGAACCCCTAGTGGTTTCTGCATATTTCATCCAAACTTGGTGAACTATGACTCAACCCATACTCCAACTATCATTAGTGATTTTAAGATTTTCCACAAATCTTTTGATGAACTGCCGAATAAGAAGAAAAAACAGTTATCTGGAAAAACTCATCCACTCTACTCTAAAAACATTACTCTGACTTCTTCTGATAATAATATCGGGATCAAATTTGCCGCACTTTTTCTTATGTACATCCTGAAAAGAAAAAATATGCTTACAAATTGGAGGGATTTGACAAAGATTGGATCTACACGGATGCGACATCACGAACAGCATTCTACACCAACTTACCTTCAGGTGAATATCGTTTTTTGGTCAAGACATTGAATGAAGGTAGAGTGGAAAATGAAAATTATGAAGAATTCGGCATAAAAGTGCTTCCTCCTTTTTTACAAAACGAATTTGGCTTTGGTATGTTATCTGTTTTTGATAACTATTTCAGGTTATGTTTTTTATCGTTTTCAAAATTATAGGTATAAATTGAAAGAAGCTGTGAAGGTCGAACAAATAGAGAGAATAAAAGCGGAAGAATTACATCAATCAAGTTCAAATTTTTTGCCAATATCTCTCATGAATTCTTGACGCCGTTATCTATTATCAGTTGCTCCATTGAGGAGCTTAAGCGTATGTATAATATTGATAATAAAATATTAAAAGCGGCCCGGTCGAATACGATCAGACTTAATAGGTTGATTGAAGAGATTCTTGATTTTCAAAAACTGGAAAACAATAAATTAAAACTCAACATATCTTATGGAGATATAAGTTCTTTTGTCTGTAATCTTTGTCAAGAGAACTTTGCTTTATTAGCAAAGAATAAAAATGTCAGCTTATGTATGCAGTCGGAACCTGAACATATCGCTGCTTGGTTTGACACGAATAAAATCGATAAAATTTTATATAATTTACTTTCTAACGCAACAAAGTTCAGCTATCAGGATGGTAGGGGAAAAATAGAGATTCTCCTTAAAGCAGAGGATCAGGAAAGTGAATTTCAGTATAAAACATTACTTATTAAAATCAGAAATATAGGAAAAGGTATTGCAACCGATGAATTACCTTATATATTTAATCGTTTTTATGAAAACAGTTTTAAACAATTGGGCCTTAAAGGGAATGGCATAGGACTAGCATTAACTAAAAGTCTTGTCGAATTGCACAAAGGAACGATTAGTGTAACTAGTGAACTGGAAGAATGGACAGAATTTACAATCAGAATACCTATCAACAAAACAAGCTATAGCAACGAACAAATAAATGAAACGATAGAACATCGTTTCATTGTAAACGACTCGCCTGAAGGGCAGCCATCCAACAATCACAGTCCAATTCTGAAATTCAAAATCTTCAAAACAGAATTCCGTTTTGGTTATTGAAGATGATCAAGACTTGCGAGATTCACTTCAGCGTTTGTTACAAGAAAAGTATACGATATCAATGGCCGCTAATGGGGAGGAAGGACTGAAACTTGTACAAGAAATTAAGCCTGATCTGATTCTTAGTGATGTCATGATGCCAATCATGGATGGATTCGAACTATGTAAACAACTCAAGAGAAAGAAAGAGACAAGCTGTATTCCGATTATACTTCTTACGGCAAAAATAAATGATAAAGACTATTTGGAAGGATTGAACTGCGGCGCAGATGCATATATAACCAAACCATTTAATTTTAACGTGTTACAAGCAAATATAGACATGGTCATCTCTAATAGAAAAAGGGTTATAGATAGCTTTAAATCCAACCCTTTGACACAGAATATAGATATTACGATCTCATCATACGATGAAAAGTTTTTGAAAGAGGCCATGGATATTGTCAAAAGAATATGGAAAATCCCGAGTTTGATGTCAAACATTTTTGTGAAATTATGCAAGTGTCAATTCTATGTTATACCGCAAGTTGAAGTCTTTGGCAAATATGTCTCCTAATGAATTTATCCGTAGTATACGTTTGAATACAGCAAAAGAACTCATTAAACAAAGAAGGGGTAATGTTTCAGACATTGCCTATTTGGTAGGTTTTAAAGATGCACATTATTTCAGTGTTTGTTTCAAGAAAGAATTTAACATGACACCAGGAGAATATATGGAAACTATATGTTCTTAGCTTTTGGGAAAAAATAAAAAGAAGTATTCTTAAAGTCTATTTAAACACAAAAGTTTCATCCATACACCTCAAAAATTTCCACAAAAAGTTTTTGTGGAATAATTTATTCTTGTATTTTTGTACTATAATAGTAGTACAATATTAATATAGAATAATATAAAATCATATGATCAAGTTTTTATTAGATTACTCTAGCGGTATGCCGATATACCGCCAGATCATTGATCAAATCAGATTTGGCATAGCATCCGGGCAACTTAAGTTGGGAGAACAGCTTCCTACGGTCAGAGCACTTGCCGTAGAGTTAAAGGTAAACCTAAACACGGTATCCAAAGCTTATAAAGAATTGGAGATCAAGAATATTTTGGAAACTCAGCAAGGAACCGGAACGTTTATTAGCAAAACAGATCATGTAGTACTGGAAAAAGAACGGGAAGACAAGTTAAAAGAAATTTGTACACAATTTTCTTCCGTTGTACTGAGTTACGGTTTCAGCCTAAATGAGGTTATTCGAGAATTAAAAGATATCGAAACTTCTAAAAAAACAATGAATATGACAACAAATGTAATTAACAAGGGTTGGTTCAATCCCATATCCCTTTTCCGTATTGCTGATACTGGTTATCGTATCAGCCGTTTTGTATGTTTCGAAGATTATAAACATACCGATATTCATCCTCTTGCTTCTTCTTTCCGGGTTGGTGACTTCTGCAATCCGCATAGCCGACCAATGGGAACGAGCGGTAGTCCTTCGTATGGGGAAATACAACGGTTTGAAAGGTCCCGGCCCCTTTATGATTATCCCGGTTATAGACAGTGTATCGACTTATATTGACCAGCGTGTACGGGTAAGTGCATTTAAGGCCGAACAAACTCTAACCAAAGATACGGTTCCGGTAAATGTGGATGCAGTCGTATATTGGACCGTCTGGGACGTGGAAAAAGCTGCATTGGAAGTACAGGAGTACCAAAAAGCGATCGAACATATCACACAGACTGGTCTAAGAGATACCATCGGTAAGCACGAACTGTCGGATCTCTTGCAGGAACGCGATAAGATAGCTGAGGATTTGCAACAGGTCTTAGACAGAAATACGAATCCGTGGGGCATCACATGCCAGACTGTCGGTATCAAAAGATATCGCCATTCCGCAAGACCTGGCCGAAGCAATGAGCAAAGAGGCCCAGGCCGAACGTGAAAGAAGAGCTCGCGTCATCTTGGGAACAGCAGAAACGGAAATCGCAGAAAAGTTCGAACAAGCCAGTAAGAAATATACCGACAATCCTGTGGCATTGCATCTTAGAGGATGAATATGCTGTTCGAAGGCTTAAAAAGAAAAAGGATCGATGGTTATCGTACCGAGTTCGGCACTCGACACCATGAACTTAGGGGCTATGGGAGGCTTGGTTTCATTGGCTAAGAACAACGAGACACCGAAATAAACTATTTTCTAACAACAAAAAATCACCATTTATGGAAATACACAAACAAGGGATTACTTTTTGTACTCCTTCTATTAATCTTTACAAATTGTTCACGAAAACCATCGCTGCAATGGATTCCCTTCAGTTGGGAAGGTGATACAATTTCGGGGATATACATTGAAAAAGCTTTTCTAAATGTTCCGGTAAAAATAGAGAATTTACCCTACGAATTCACAATGCAGTTTGATTTAGGAGCATATAATTCTGTCTTTTACGGGAATACTTTTGCTCCTTATCTCAAAGAAGCCCCATCTTTAATGAACAAAAAAGATTCAACCGGGATGTATAAGAATGTCAACCTGCAAATAGGGACAGTGGAGTTTAGCAATGCCAATATCGGATTCATGCAGAATTTCGGAAATAAAATCCCTAAAGATTCACTTCATTCAAATACCCCCAAGCATATTGGAACGATCGCATCCGACATGGTGCAAGATAAAGTCTTAATCATTGATTACAAATCAAACAGGCTTGTAATCACAGACTTTTTACCGGCTGAATACGAAAATCTGCTGGCTGAAGAATTTGAATCAGAATATGGGGAAATAAAATTGCCTTTACGGATTAATGGAAAAACATGTAAAGTATTGTTCGATACAGGTTCAAGCCCTTTCCAGTTAATAACGACACAAGAAAGAGCTTGGAGCGTATCAGACCTTACTATTGTCGACTCTCTAAGCGGTCCTTTATGGTGGGGACAAGAAATAACATTTTATGGCTTTAATGTAACCAAACCGATCGAGTTCGGCGGAAAAGCCTTGAACAATTGAAAGTCTACTACGCCAAAGACGGCCTTTGGGATAGTATTTATAGTACCCTCGATGTCTGGGGAATAACCGGAAATGCTTATTTCTTTGAAAACACCGTGATTATCGATTACAAAAACAAACTATTCAGGATAAAATAAAAATTCGAACCCATACTTCTTCATTCAGATGCAAGCGTAAGTTGTTTTCTACATTGCCGTATATATTCCCCGACAACGTCAAATATATTCTCGACAACGTCGAAAACAACTTACACTTGCATCAAAACAAAAACACATTGCCATCTTACATCAAACCTTTGCCAGAGCTTGGTCTAGGTCATCAATGATATCATCGATATATTCAGTACCTATACTCAGGCGCACAATGGAAGGCGTGATATGCTGTCCGGCCAACTCTTCCGGAGTCATTTGAGAATGGGTAGTCGTATACGGATGGATCACCAGGCTCTTCACATCAGCCACATTGGCAAGAAGGGAGAATATTTCCAGCGAATCGATAAACTTCCAGGCCGCTTCCTGCCCGCCTTCGATCTCGAAAGTGAAAATACTTCCGGCACCTTTCGGGAAATACTTTTATAAAGTTCATGGTCTGGATGGTCTGGAAGAGCCGGATGGTTCACTTTGGTTACTTTCGGGTGTTTGGATAAATACTCGACGACTTTCAGAGCATTGGCAACATGACGCTCCACGCGGAGAGACAATGTTTCCAGACCTTGCAGCAGGATAAAAGCATTGAAAGGCGAGATCGTAGCTCCTGTATCACGCAGAATGACAGCCCGGATACGAGTGACGAAAGCTGTTGGACCCGCCACATCGGCAAAGACCGCCCCATGATAACTTGGGTCCGGTTTGCCCAAGGTCGGGAACTTATCGGCATTTGCTTTCCAATCGAAATTGCCACTGTCCACAATCACTCCTCCCAAGCTCGATCCATGTCCGCCGATAAATTTGGTGGCGGAATGAACAACAATATCGGCCCCGTGCTCGATCGGACGGATCAGGTACGGTGTACCGAACGTATTATCTACTATCAACGGAATATTATGACGATGGGCCACCTCCGCCACAGCATCGATATTGGTAACATCAGAATTAGGATTACCGAACGTTTCGACATACACCGCTTTCGTATTCTCCCGGATAGCAGCCTCCAACGCCTGCAAGTCATTGACATTTACAATCGTGTGGGTAATGCCCTGAGTCGCTAACGTATGCGTAATCAGATTGAAGGAACCGCCATAGAGATTGTCGGCAGCCACAATATGATCACTCACTCCAAGTATATTCTGCAAGGCATACGTCACGGCCGCCGCACCGGAAGCCACCGCCAGACCAGCCACTCCCCCTTCGAGAGCGGCAACACGCGCTTCGAAAACTCCCTGGGTCGAATTGGTCAGGCGGCCATAAATATTCCCGGCATCACGAAGGCCGAAACGGTCTGCCGCATGTTGTGAATCATGAAATACATAAGATGTTGTCTGATAAATAGGGACGGCACGAGCATCTGTTGCGGGATCGGCCTGTTCTTGCCCTACATGAACCTGTAATGTCTCGAAATGTAATTTCTTTGTTGCCATAGTCGTATTATTTTAAATTGTTCTTCTTGCTCATTTTCCAGCAAAACTATAGCAGACAGAGATATCAGACAAGATATATGGAAAATACAGAAAATAACGCTATTTTTACGGTCGTCAACAGAACGCATAAACTGTATCAGGATCGAAAAAGGATTCTGATAGAATTTTATTCTTATGAACACACTTGAGAAATTAGACAAAGTAGACTTGCAGATCCTCCGTACCCTGCAATCGAATGCCCGGCTCACCACAAAAGAGCTCGCCGCGAGTGTCAGCCTCTCGTCGACACCCGTATTCGAACGCCTGAAACGCCTCGAAAACGGAGGATATATAAAGAAGTACATTGCCGTGCTGGACGCCGAAAAAGCTAAACCTGGGCTTCGTGGTCTTTTGCAGTGTCAAGTTGAGGAGACTGAACAAAGAGATTGCGGAGGAGTTCACAAGAATCATACAAGAAATTCCGCAAGTCACAGAATGCTACAATATATCGGGAAGTTACGACTACCTGCTGAAGATCCATGCACCGAATATGAAGTATTACCAGGAGTTTATCTTGAACGTGTTAGGCACGATCGACAGCCTCGGATCGCTCGAAAGCACCTTTGTGATGGACGAGGTAAAGCATGAATACGGAATCCATATTTAAACGCCGCCCCGTCCCTATCTTACATTTATTACTTCAATGCATAAATCCGCTGGATGATGTCCACAACCTTCATGCCTTCCAGTACGTTGGTCGTAATACATTCCGAACTTGCACCGGAAAGGACACGGACCACATTGCGGATCACGAAATTATGGTTCTGGGCGGAACCTTTATAAGGGCCGTAGTCATTTCCCGGATTCGTCGGCGCCAGTTCCGGCATTTCATAATCTTTGATATGGCAGTATTCGACTTCGTTCATATACTGTCCGCCGATTTTTTCACGCTTCCGTTCTCCGCAACAATCAGCATACTGCTTTCCATGTTCCTGTTCCAGACAGAAGTGGAATAGCTCAGGCCCCCATCCCGCCGTTCACGAAGTTGAAATTCACAAAGCCCGAATCTTCAAAAGCCGTAAGTCCGGCATGGTTGAAATCGGCAAAGCGAGCCTGGATATTGCAGATATCCCCGAAAAGCCAGTACATAATGTCGATGAAATGGGAGAACTGGGTAAAAGCGTCCCTCCGTCCAAAACGGCATCGCCATGCCAGCCACCGGGTTTATAATAGCGCTCGTCACGGTTCCAATAACAATTCAACTGGACCATATAGATCTTGCCTAACCTCCGAATCCACCATCTCCTTGATCCAGACGGAAGGAGGAGAATAACGGTTTTGCATGACGCAGAACACCTGTTTACGGTATTTCAGCGAAGCATAGACCACCTTCTCGGCATCGGCAAGCGTCAGTGCCATCGGCTTCTCGATCACGACGTTGCAACCGGTTTCGACAGCCTGAATGGCCATTGCTGCATGCAAGCCGTTCGGGGTACAAACATTTACGACATCTATGGAAATTCCGCTCTGCAATAGCTCCGTCAGGGAAGAGAAAAACGGGACATCGTATGCCTCAATACCCAATTCCTCACGAGGACGAATATCACAAAGGGCCACCAATTCTGGCTCCCGGATCGCGTGTCACCATCTCGGCGTGACGTTTGCCGATATGGCCACAACCGATAACTGCAAATTTTATCTTTTTATCCATAAGCATTCGATGGGGTGTGTCAAAATCTCCTTGTCCCCGCACTTGATGCGGGGCCGCAAAAGGACAGACCTTATCAATCAGATTTTTATAGGGTCGGTTTTAATGCGATCCCGCGTCAAGCGCGGGAACAGGACAGTTTCGCCCCCCCTTTTTTAGAGTTTCTGTTATATATTGCTGTTGTCCGAGGGACATTTCCGTATGAATAGGCAGGGAAAGGACGGATTCGCACAAACGGGTGGAGACGTCCAAATTACCAGATACACGGGAGATATGCCGGTAAGCTTCCTGATGATGCACTGGTACAGGATAATAGATCATGGAAGGGATTCCCTGTTCTTTCAACAGGCATTGAAGGACATTCCGCCTGCCATCTTTTACCTGGACCGTATATTGGTGATAGACATGAGTCGAAAATATCGATCTCGCAGGGAGAACCAACGAATCGCAGGAGGACAAAGCTTCATCGTACCGAGAGGCAACTTGCCGACGGGTTTCCGTGAACTCCTCCAGATGCTTCAACTTCACATCCAGCACAGCAGCTTGCAACGTGTCCAGACGGGAGTTGCATCCGATCTGCCTATGGTGGTATTTGCATTCCTGGCCATGATTGGCAATCATGCGGATACGGGCAGCCAACGCCTCGTCGGAAGTCATCAACGCCCCCCCATCGCCATAGCAGGCCAACGGCTTGGATGGGAAAAAAGAAGTGGTCCCGATATGTCCGATCGTCCCGGCCTTTCGTACTCGCCCGTCGGAAAAGATATAATCGGCACCAACGGATTGGGCGTTATCTTCCACTACATACAGATGATAGACATCTGCCAAAGTCATGATCGGCTCCATATCGCAGGCTTGTCCGAACAGGTGGATAGCCACAATCGCTTTTGTCCGTTCCGAAACAGCCGCTTCAATTTTACAGGGATCGATATTGAAAGTCCGGGAATCGACATCCACCAACACGGGCGTTAACCTAACAAAGCGACAACCTCGGCTGCCGCTATATAAGTAAATGCCGGTAGAATCACCTCATCGCCAGGCTGAAGCTCCAATGCCATCAGAGCAATCTGCAAAGCGTCCGTCCCGTTAGCACAAGGAATCACGTATGAAACCTGAAGATAATCAGCCAAATGCCCGGCAAAGGATTTCACCTGCGGACCATTGATAAAAGCACAACTGTCGATCACCGCCTGCATGGCCTCATCAATCTCCTCTTTTGAACCGGAGATATTGTCCATGCAAGTCGACCATCTGTATCTGTTCTTCCAACATTATATTATCTGTTTTCCGATTAATTAATCCTTCGTCACTACAACGAAGGATTAACCAGATTATTTCACCTCGCTGCCCGGTTTCACCTCTTTTTCAGGAGTGATGACAGCCAGCTTGCCGTCGAAGTTTTCTGCGGAAAGGATCATCCCTTCGGAAACGATACCTTTCAGCTTGCGCGGAGCCAGATTAGCGATGAAGCAAACCTGCTTGCCCACAAGGTCTTCCGGCTTGTAATGTTGAGCGATACCGGAAACGATCGTACGTTTTTCCAGACCGTCATCGATACGGAACTGCAACAACTTGTCCGCCTTAGGCACTTTCGTACATTCCAACACGGTCCCGACACGGATATCCAGTTTCATGAAATCATCGAACTCGATATTCTCACGGATCGGTTTCGCCTTATAATTCGCTTCCTCATTCGCTTTCTTCGTATCCAACAGCTTTTGTACCTGCGCTTCGATCACGCTGTCTTCAATCTTCTCGAACAGCAGTTCCGATTTGCCCAACTGATGACCGGCTTCCAACAAGTCAGTCGATCCCAAGCGGTTCCAGCCTAACGGTTCCACATTCAGCATCTTGTTCAGTTTCTCCATGCTGAACGGCAGGAACGGTTCGAAAGCGATCGCCAGATTTGCCGTGATCTGCAAAGCGATGTTCATGATCGTGGCGACACGTGCCATATCGGTCTTTGCCAATTTCCAGGGTTCCGTATCAGCCAGGTATTTGTTACCGATACGCGCCAGATTCATGGCTTCTTTCTGTGCGTCACGGAAATGGTAGGTATCCAGCAGACGTTCCACGTCAGCCTTTACATTCGCGAAATCGGTCAATGTCTGACGGTCATAATCGGTCAGCTCACCGGCAGCCGGCACCTTACCTTCGAAATACTTTTCGGTAAGCACCAAAGCACGGTTGACGAAGTTTCCTAAGATAGCTACTAGCTCATTGTTATTGCGTGCCTGAAAATCTTTCCAGGTGAAATCGTTGTCTTTTGTTTCCGGAGCATTGGCCGTCAAAACATAGCGCAGCACATCCTGCTTGCCCGGCATATCCACCAGATACTCGTTCAACCAAACCGCCCAGTTGCGGGAAGTAGAGATCTTGTCACCCTCCAAGTTCAAGAACTCGTTGGCGGGGACATTCTCCGGCAAGTTATAAGAACCTTCCGCTTTCAGCATGGAAGGGAACACGATACAATGGAACACGATATTATCCTTACCGATGAAATGGACCATCTTGGTCTCCGGATCCTTCCACCAAGTCTCCCAGCTATCGGGGAGCAGCTCTTTTGTATTGGAGATATAACCGATCGGAGCGTCGAACCAGACGTACAGCACCTTTCCTTCCGCCTCCTTCCACGGGCACGGGATACCCCCAATCCAGGTCGCGACTTACCGCACGAGGCTGCAATCCGCCGTCGAGCCAGCTCTTGCACTGTCCGTATACATTCGGTTTCCACTCCTTATGTCCTTCCAGTATCCACTGGCGCAGGAACGGTTCCCATTTATCCAAAGGCAGATACCAGTGTTTGGTCTCTTTCATCACCGGCTGGCTACCACTGATAGCGGATTTCGGGTTGATCAGATCCGTCGGACTCAAAGAGGTACCGCAGGCTTCGCACTGGTCGCCATAGGCTTTTTCATTGCCGCAATGCGGACAAGTCCCGGTTATATAACGGTCGGCAAGGAACTGTTTTGCTTCCTCGTCGTAATACTGTTCGCTTGTTTTCTCGATAAACTCTCCTTTATCGTATAAGGTACGGAAGAAATCCGACGCCACCTGGCGATGTGTAGCCGAAGTCGTACGGGAATAGATATCGAACGAGATACCGAACTCCTCAAAAGACTTCTTGATAATACCATGATAACGGTCCACCACATCCTGCGGCGTAATCCCTTCTTTCTTCGCTCTCAGCGTGATAGGCACCCCATGCTCATCCGAACCACCAATCATCAACACTTCTCCCCCTTCAAACGAAGGTAACGGGCATAAATATCAGCAGGCACATACACCCCGGCCAAATGTCCGATATGCACCGGCCCGTTCGCATACGGCAACGCCGTAGTTATCAGCGTTCTCTTAAACTGTTTTTCCATACCTTGTGTTCTCTTTTTGAGGCACAAAGGTAAGGAATAATTTGGTTAGATGGAAAAGATAGCTCATCGGATTACAATCTTTACCGATTCGCCATTTCCGACCTTCACCACATACACACCTGCCGGCAGCAGATAAGACGAATAACCGGCCGGGACACCTGCCCTTTTTATCAACTTTCCTTCCATATTCCAAACAGACAGCTCAGAAACTTCAGGAGATTGAATATGCAAAAAACTTCCGGTGGTACAGATACGTACAGCTGGAACCGATACGTTTTCATTGCCTACCGGCATATTCGAAGCGGCAAAAGAACCTTTTAACGTACAATTGTCCGTCACCACATATCGATAAGGATTCAAAGTGTTGCCATCCTCCCATTTTACAAACATATTCCCTCTGTCCGGCGCTGCCTCCAATGTGACAATCGTTCCATGTTTTACCATACCGACCTGGCTAGCTCTGACGATTCCGCCATCCTGCTGTTCGAGAGAAACAACATATTCATTCTGTTTCAACCCGGAAACCTCCACATCCACATCTTCCGACAGACCTGAAAGCGTATAGAATAAAGTTTTCGTTTCAGAAGAAGCTCTCAAAGACAAAGTTGCATCCAGTTCTTTTCCATTGGCGAAAACTTTAACACTGCTTTGGCTATATGACGGTAAAACGACCAGTTTCAACTGAACAGATTCTCCTTCTGTCACAGCCGCCGCATTTACATTGACAGCTCCCATACCTGCACCGGCAAGGACAGGTAGTTTGACGCATACGGCACCTTGCCCTGTTTTAGGCAGAAACAACGGGAACAGTTGTGATGCATCGGCTGCCGTCACGATACGGGGATTATCAGCTTTGCCATCATTCCATTTCGAAAATACTTGTCCTTCAGGCGCATCAGCCTGCAATACGATCAAGGCATCCGTTAACAGAGAGAGGCCGGATACATCTGAACCGGTTTCCACATCGATAGCCGACACATGCTCCTGCAATACCGGTTTCACCTTATTACGGACGATTCCATCTACAGAAATACGGATATTCTCCGAAATATTATATATGCTATACACCTCCTGGTTCACGTTCAATTCTTCATTGTTGACATATACGACAGGGACAGATTCGTTGTAATCTGCATCCAGATGCAAATAGAATTTGAATTTACCACCCGGCTTGACTTCAGTCGGATATCCAGTAAGCGGTTTGACCGTCACCCCTTCCAATTCGGGAAGAATAACAGAAAACCCGGCACTGTCCTTCACGAAACGAGCTTGCAACGTCACATCCGACTCAGCCACAAACGTACGGGGATTAGCTGTCTCACCATCCGTCCACGACTGGAATTTATAATTTTCATCTGCCGTAGCCGTCACCGAAACAGGATCGCCATGATTGACGGTCCTTGAATTCTCTGCATCCTCATCACCGGTAAAAGCAATCACACCATTAGCCGACTGTACTAAAGTAATCAGATGGGTTACTCCGGAAATACCAGTCACATTGACAGCTACGTCAGTAGTCTGGTTGCTTAATGTGTAAAAATGTCATAAACATCGGGAGTGATAACAGTTCCGTTAGCCGTCACCTTTATAGAATCCAATGTCTGGAAATAGTTCTTATCCACAATCAATTTGAATTCAAAAGCCCCGCCACTTGCTACAGCTTCACGACCTCACCCCTTCGGGATTGCAGGCCGTAATTCCTTTCGGCAGGTTGAACGTAATAGTGATCTTTCCGGAACGGAACGTGATGTTGCGGGTCGTAACGCCATCCTTGCAACCGGACTTGCGGGCTATGGCTTGCACGGCAACCGTTTTCGTGGCAGCCGTAATGGTGCTTACCTGGAAAGCTCCGGTATAACGTTTCGGGGTAGAGCCGTCGATGCTGTACAGCAAGGAGTCGCATTCCCCGCCTTTGTCCATCGTGACCGTCACGGATTCTCCGCTTGGGATATAGTCCGTATTGACAGGATCGGTCGTTATTTTGGGAGCCGAGGCTGCCGGTCGTGGATCAGCAAAGGCAGCCGAGATGGTCAAACCGCCTTCGGCAGGCATCTTTACCGTTTGAGAGCTGGTCGTATATTCAGTATTATTGACAACCAGTTTCGACAATTTATAATCGGCCGAAGCAGGTGTTGCCGTAATTGTCAACGAGGTGTTCGCCCCGACCTTATCACCGGATTTCACTTCCGTCGTTCCGCTCATCACCGTGATTGTTCCGTTCTCCGGACGCGTGATCTGCACAGAGTTTCCCATTGTCCATTCGGCATATAGTTTCAAATTGCCGGTCGTTCCAGCAGGAATGATCATTAATGCCTGATCCTTCAACAGGTCATCTTTATGCCACCCGACAAACGTAAAGTTGTCACGTTGCGGAGTAGGCAATTCGACTTCTTTTTCAATATTATAGCAAGTCACGGCATCAGGAGGATTATTGCCATGCCCGTAAAGTTCATATTCGATTGTATATTCGGTCAACTTCCATTTGGCATATAAAGTAAAATCTCCGTGGGTACCCTTTACAACTTCTCCATAAGGTTTGGTCAGAGCTTCATCTATATACCAGCCCACCAATGTATAACCTGCTTTCGTCGTTCTCGTTGGGAGTTTGAATGTTTCGGTCTCAACAGTGTAGGGTAGAGCATCCTGATCGGAACCGCCGTTGGTGTTGAAGGTGATGGTGTACGAGATAGGTATCCATTTGGCATAGATCATTACCGGAATATTCGTTTGTCCTGCCGTTCCTGCCGGAAAAGGTACGGCCTCTAATTCGCTTCCAGTAAAATTTTCATTCTGAAACCATCCTCCGAACATATATCCTTCTTTTGTCAGATCGGAAGGTAAAATCCCCGGTTTTGCTTTTGTATAGGAGATATCTGCTATAAAAGTGTCGTTGTTCGTCTTAAAGGAAAGCGTATAAGAAATCTCCGTCCAATGCGCCACAAGGGTAATATCGCCCGTTCCGGCAGGGATAGAGGTTACTTTCTGATTATCCCGATACCATCCATTGAAAACATATCCTTCTCTTTTAGGAGTTGGCAAAGAAGATATCCCGGTTTCAATATTATATAAACCATCCTGAATAGCAGTTCCCCTGCCACATCGTAAACGACTTTATAAGAGATCAGGGTCCATGTGGCACCAAAAGCCATGTCTTTGCTGGTTACACGGTCTGCCGTTGTTGGCAGGGCGGTTGGATTGACCGGATTGCCGTTATATGTCCAATCGGCAAAAAAGTGTAACCGTTTTTTGTCACTGTCGGCAGGGGTGAAATCTGGGGTTTCGATGGTGTAGAGGGCGTGCCGGGGTTGGTGGTTGTCCCGCCGCTGGTGTTATAGGATACGTTGTAATTGGTAAGAGCCACGGTTATAGAAGATGATACTAACCCAGTACTACCATAATCAGAACTATTGGTCATATATGCACCAGCAGGAATCATATTATCAACAGTATAATCATTATTGGGATCAAGGGTATAAGCTGTACCATCACTTGCTATTGCATTAAATGTCGCCCGATATATTCTAACAGTTCCACCATCATAAGACAATGCAATTGCTGCTCTATCGGAAAACCATTCAGTTCCTGTGGTCTGTGCGAAATAAATCCTCCGCCCGTTATTTCAAGAGTTCCTCCTGTAACACTTATACATTTGCCTCTGCCTTATTTTTTTTGTTATAGAAATCTGCATCCCATTCAAATCGAGTATCATCGTCCCCCAGTAATGTTCAAAGTACTACTCAAAGAAACGTCCCCCGTCAACATCACAACATTTCCACTCACCGTTGCATTACCCAACGCATCCCTCAACGCCGCAGCCGAACCCACATCCACCGCCCCGCCCCTCACCGAGCAAAGCAGTCCCACGATCAAAACGATCCAACCGATTAATCCACTATTTCTTTTCATCCTTCTTTCTTTATATTTTTGTTCCGGCACGCCAGAAACGTTGTTTCTAAGTTCATTCTTGGGAGAAAGCAGGTAGAAACACCGTTTATTCTTTGTTTCCCAAGGGAATCCTCCCGGAAACGGTGTTTTTGCTACTTCGGAACGGATTGTTGCCAGAAACACTGTTTCCGGAAGCAATCACGAATGCGAAGTCTTAGAAACGCCGTTTCCAAGAGCGCCGCATTGACGATAACCGCCGTGCAAGGCGTTTATAGTCGCTTTCCGCCCGACATGATACCGGAAACGTTGTTTCCAGCTATCTTTAATTCTTTAGGATTTGAAAAAAGTCAATAATTCGGCAATTCTTTTTTTTCATTTGCCGGATCGTTAACAGAAGGAGAGAGATCCACCTTTATAATATTAAAGATTTCTTCTTCATCTATTCGATGATATTCATGAACGATAATATCACGCAATCCCATAATTTGAGTCCAACAGATATTGGGATAATTCGTCAAATAAGCATGAGAAGTCTTATTATCTATTGTTTTTATACTTTCTCCAATAAAGATCAATTGCATACATATTCCACTGAGCAAGAAAGTCCCTTCCTTATCCAACAAAAAATCATTTGGTGTTTCCAACTGACCGGCTTTACTTTGAATCAGCAGAATCGCATTTTCTACCCGATTCAGCAACGTTTCAATACGGACCTTGTCAAACATAGAGTAATTCTTTAGAGATATTTTGCAAGAATGCAGTGCCGGAAAGTTGCTCGCGGAGGCGGATAATATCGACTCTGCAACCGAATAAGTCCTCTAATTCCTGCTTCATCCGGCAACGCAACAATATATCTGCTTTACCTTCATAGGCTACATCTACATCACTGGTCTCTGTTTGTTCACCACGCACCACAGAACCAAACAGCGCCATCTTGACAACCCCGTAAGCCTTTGCCTTATTCAGGAAATAGCTACGCAATAGTTCCATATATTCTTCTTTTGATCGCATAAACAAACATTTTTCACAAAGTAAAGTAAAATCTTTTGTTTCTGCAAACAAACTCCTCAAATCCAACCTTTTCAAAGAACGTTCAATTGTCAATCTACTCAAACACCAGCTCGCACTCGTCCAAATACATCACGCTGCTCGTGCTACCCGTGAAATAGTCACCGTATTTACTGGCGGAGGCTACGATCAGGATGTATTTCGGGTGGGTGAAGTAGTCGCGATAAGTCAAGTTGATTTTAAACTGTTTGTATTCGCTGCCTGTCGCTTCGTTCGATTTCAATTCTCCGAATGCGATCATCGATTCGTTGTTCCAAGTCAGATCAACAAACGTACCTGTTGTCGTGTTGACTCGGAATGGGGCACTCCAATCGAACAAGCCAATATAGATATGGCATGAATCCGTCTGCCCCATCAAGGCATCGTACGGAGCCTTTGCTTGGTCGATCACGCCCGGTGTATATCTGTAATACCCTTTCAATGCCGAAGGTCGTCCGGTATAAGGCTGTCCGAAATCGAGTTCAGCCCCTTCGATTCCTGCCAAACCAACAAAGTCGCCCGTATAAATATTACCAGCAGCGAATTTACTGGCAATGCTGATGTAATCAGAAGCCATCCTAACAGCACGGCCTTTCACCACATCACCCGTTTCAGGTGCAGTCGGGTTACGACCTAGCGATGCTGGCCCCCTCGTTGCCGGAATCCCAAAAATGGTCGGCATCATCCAATGTTGCATTCGGATACCAAGTCTTTTCGTTTTTCATCACCCAATCGTCAAAGCCGAGATTCGGGACCTGCATGATCGTATCGGTTGTAAACGTGAGTATCTCACCTACCGTCCCGTTCATCGTTAACCGATATTCGTAATTCGTCCCCGCTGCCAGATGGGTCATCATGATCAAAAAATCTTCTCCTTCATAGCTTATTTCGTTAGGCAGCACTGACTCCCAAACGGTTTCGCCAGCCTTACGATATTCGGCTTCCACTTCCCCTTTCGATATCGACCCGCTGACATATGCGCGGCGTGTCCAAGCGGAAAGCTGTGTCAGTTGGACATTCGCATTCGGATATTGGACGCTCAAGGTCCACTCTTCCGTCTCGTCAAATGCCGTCACATAGAAAACACGTGGACGGGTAAAATCAACCACTTTCGAAGGGTCGGGAGTCGTCTGTGCGATCGAACTCCCTAATTGCAATTCTTCTATTTCAATATTTCGTAAAGAGGGTTGCTCGGTCGAATCGACATAAACAATGACATTCTTCGTATAATCGTCAATCAAGGCCGAACCTACCTGATTCTTTATCTTTATCTTACGTACGATATCCCGCGAGACATTGACCGTCCAGTCATAATCCTGATAAAGGCTCAGGCGGAACTTCACCGGATTCAGAAAATTCATCCGTGTATCCATACTGGCAGGCAAACTGTCAGCCGAAACAAAACCGGTATCCGGGAAATGAGCGATATCGAGACAGGCAGCCGAATCCGGATAGACCTTCATGCCCTCCGTAACGACCAGCTTTTCGACGCGCAAATCCCGCAGGTCGATCGTATCGGCCACTTTTATCTCCACCATATTCGAAGCTCCGAGGATACGACAGGAAGTCATACCGGCCACCTCCATCTCCGTGATCTGTCCGACAATGGTCGGATACGGCAGATCGTTTTCGACGCAGCCTATCCAAGACAATACCAGCAATCCGAACGTAAGAAATATACTTTTTCGTTTCATATCGCTTTATTATAGATAAAAAACAATACCAAGGTCGATCGATAGCAAATTTATCTTAAAGTTTGCCGAACTGGAAGTACGTTTGCCATCATACACCTGATCTTTTTTCTGGTCGTACCAGTTAAAGTTAAGGCCTGCAACGGCGACAGAGGCCTCCACCGCTGTGAAATCATTGACAAAACAAGTGATACCGGGTGCAACCCCGATATTTAAGTTATGTTTCAGTTGGTGTACGCCTGTCAGACCACTTCCCAAATCTGAACTACTGGTACTTTTGGAATAGCCGTATACCAAACGTGCCTCATTGAACAAGCCGAAGCGTTTGCTATCGCCCAAATTCAAGTAAGTGCGGATGAAAAACGAAGCAGAGTAAGTGTTCGACTTATCGTTCCACTCATTTATGTCCAAGCTGATATCATCGCCTAACGAGAGCGACAGATTATCCAGTTTCGTATAAGAGCGCGAATAAGCCAGACGCCCGCCGATACTGATATTGTCACGGATGAAATAACTGACCAAAGGTGTCACTTTGAATGTATATCCCTCCGAATCTATATCTTTCAACAACGACATGAATTCGAAATTATCATCCACATGTTCCGAATAGGAGAACGTCGCTCCCACCATCCATTGTCCTTTCGGGATAAATGTCTTCATCACGATTCCCCGATCATATTTATTCTCTCTCGCCGAAAGCACCGTCACGGCACAAAGCAAAAGCAAAAAGCAGACTTGTTATTTTTCTCATATTTTGTTTATTCGTTAATGTCAACAGGCTTCATTCCTTTTAAATCCGTCCCTGAAAATGCTTCTGCATCGTAGTCGTAATCAAGGCTGAACTCATCTACATACATTACACTACTGGTTGAACCGGTAAAATATTCTCCATAGCGACTGGATGTCGCAACAATTAAAATATAGAACGATCCGGTTTTAGGAACAGCAGTCTTATAATTCAATTTAATCTTAAAAGGGGCATATCCTTCCTTGATTGATTCGCAAGTGTTTCCCCCGTCTTATCTTCTGTCTTACCAGAAACATACGATCCATAAGCAAAGACGGACTCATCGTCAAAGGGATAAGGCACAATCTGACCTGTTTTAGAAATAACTTCATGTTGTTTCGTACTCAGGCAATGTATATCAGGCATTCATCCTGTTCATCTTTCTTCAGTCCATCTGAAGGAGTCTTATCTCCATACCAATCAATCTTTCCCGGAGTATATTTATAATAACCGCGCAAATGGGTAGGATAACCTTGATAAGATTGTCCGTATTTCAACACAGCACCATCCGTACCGACCGACTGGGCCTCGCCGGAATAAATACTTCCAGCGGCAAACGCACCAAACCCGAGTGCCCCCGCCCATTTGGAGGTCAGCATTGCAGCCTTTTCAGAAGCCTCAGTTGCAACAACAGTTGTTGACTGTGTCAAAACTTCGCCACCTGCTACAGCACCCCAATTTCCAGAATCCCAATAAACAGCATCACTGTCTGCATTTGGAGAAATAAATGTAGCATTACCAATTCCAACAACCTTCTTTTTCGACCGGGTTCCCAATCCTCAAAATTAATGTTCGGTACCTCCGAAGGAGCTGCTAAAGAAAAGTCAACCGGCTCACAAGTCATATCAGCATTGTCTATAGAAGCCAAAGAATAAGAATACGTTCCGGCAGACAATCCTGTTACAAGTGCTGACACATTACCTTCCGTATCTCGTGTCACCTTCTTTATATCTTTTACAGTTCCATTTGGTAATTTCACTTTGAAATAAGAACTCTCATCTACACAATAACCTTTTAACAAAGCAAATGTAGTCCAACAATAAGGTTTTTCCACATAAGCAGCGACATTCGGGCGAACCTCATATGTGAATACAACTGTTGTTTCCTGATTCAAATTATCCAAGACATAGAAAGAAAACGTATGAAGGGTTGTTTGCGTTTCAGAAGATAATTCTAATGCTTTAGCAAAATCGGTCAACACGAATGTCAGCTCTTGTTTGTCTTTTACTTCTTGCATCGGGAAATCCAATTGCTGCAAACGCGTCCGTGCAGCACCCGTCAGGTTACAAAGATCAAACGATGGAACATCGGCAAACTGGAAAGAAGTTGTTTCCACTTTCAGCTGCTTGATGCCGTTCGGTGCTTCGATCGTCAGAGAATGTTCGGGAACTGACGGATTTTCAGTCTTTTTATAGACAATCTTATTTTCCGTAAAGCCGTCAAGTGCCAACTTGGGAACCGACTTGCCGAAAAGATCTTCCTGTTTGATGAAGATTCCGTAATATATCGTATCGGCCTTTTCGTCCACTATGATTCCACCGAAATCGGCTCCAGCTTCTTCATTATCACCACCACCATCGTCAAGCGAGTATTTTATCTTATAAAAATACCGTTCCTTTATATCCGGGAACACACGTTGCATGGCAAACTCGTTTCCATCCTGATTGACCAATTTCAAATCAGCCGTAAGCTTCTCTGCTTTAAAAAACCGGCACGAGTCTCATCCCGCGTATAAAGCAAGCTCCCGGAAGTATTGGAAACCGTCGTTTCATAGTGGCTGAAATAGTCAGCAAGATTGTCAGCATACTCGACTGCTACTTTCGTATTCGAAATCTTGCAAACAATCTGTACGGAGGTTATCTCACCGGACTGAATGGTTATTTCTTTCGAACCGGAATAGAACGGTTTTTCCCATCCTGCCTCTTCCGACTGGTTTGATTTTACTGAAATCGTATAAGTTCCTACCGGAAGAACGATCTTTTGCCTTTCACCTCATCGATATAATCGGAGTAGCTTTTTATCGTATCCCCTTCCGCAGCGATGATATCGACACGAAGAGATTCATTCGTGACAGCCGATTCCGCCTTTGTCAACAATGTAGCATCCTCTTCGATACCTAAAAACAACGAGCCTGTCGGTATCCCTGCCGATTCTTCATTACAGCTCACTCCCCATAATATCAAACTACACAAGCAAGCAAATATATATAACTTCATACTGTTCATCACTCATTAATCGTTCAAGTTTCTTACAGTTAATGTCTTGGAAGCTTTTTGCCCCAACTGATCCGTCGCAGTTATGGTAAAGAGATAATCACCTCCTCCCAAACCTGCAATCATCGGCATAAAAGAAGATATATCAAACGTTGTAGACGTAGCACCTTTTGTTGCTGACAATCCTAATTTTGACAAAGTTTCTTTCAAACCCTCATCACAAATATCAAACTCGGAAGTCAGCCCGACAGCCGGTAATAATGCCTCCAATGTTGATGAAGTTATTTTTACAACTAACGAAGCCAATTTACCCGGTGTATTAATCTTCACACGCACAGTTTTATTACCTGCACCCGATATCTCGATCGGTTGGCTTATGTCTAATCCTGCATCCCCTACAATTGTAGGTTTAGCCACCGTGTCACCTCCTTCATTATCATCGCCACCATCACCCTCACCACCGGCATCGATAAAATCTGAAGGGATCTCGATTACATATTCTTTCTCGATCAAGGATATGTCGACCTTAATCACCGGATTTTTAACTGATACCGAATCATCCGGCACAATAGGATCATCCGGTTCGACAGGTTCGTTATCATCCGGTTCATCAGGAGAGCTGTCGCCTTCTTCAAGATCCAAGTCGATCAATATATTATTATATTGCTGGATATCTTCATTTTTCGACATATCATAATTATATACCAAAGTCTTTCCACCATTCTTCATAGTCGCATATACAGTAAACTGTAAGATGCCGGTATTCTTCAAATAGGTTGTCCTTTTTTTCCCCGTTTTGGGTAGTCAAAGCTCCCACTTTATTATCAATAACGATCGAATAATCGTCATTAAATTTCTTCAAGAAATCATCCGAACAACGGAACGTAACTTTCTTATTGCTCAACACACAGTCCGTAATCACCTTTGCCACTTCCTGAGGGGTGATTTCACACACATTCGTACCGGAATAAAAGGGCTTGTCAAAACCGGCATTCACGTCTTCTCCCAGCGTCGCCCGAATCGAATAGTGACCGGCAGGAAGCAACAAACCTCCCTCATTCTTCAAATCGGCATAACTGTCATAATGCTTGACCGTATTACCATTGACATCAATGATATCGATAGCAAACTCATTAACATCCAATATAACAGTCTGTGAACCAGTAGTACTTCCTCCCTTCGAAACAGGGATATCCGCTTCTTTTTCCGGCTTCAACTCCAAATCTAACAGCCCCTGGTTTTCTACGGTCGTGTCATCAGTCTGACCTTTATCAGTCTGTCCCAGTATCTCTTTCTTCATCTCACAAGAGAAAAAAAGAAGAGAAAAAAGCAACAATAACAGGTATTTATATTTCATATGCCTATTCTCCTATGCATTTAGTCGTTAACCGTAAACTTTTTGTTTCAGTTTCTCCGGCATCCAAAGTTATAATATAGTATTCCCCAATCGACACTTTATCTGTATTCCGGTTGCATACATAATATGTCCGTTCCGGATAGGTCAGCCCATCCAGCTTAACCGTGACTTTCAGCACCAGATTCTCACATGGATCCAGATAATAAGCCGGCTTTGTATGCTTATCGGGATCGAACGTCCACGACACTTCACCATCATAAACGGTCACTGAATAACTGTAATTAAGAGGTTCGGCTTCCAACTTCGCTTTGAACTGGTCAGACAAGCGAACCTCCACTCCCACACTTTCAAACGTACAAGTAAAAGAAGGAACAGACGTGACTGTTTTTCTTCAATCACAAAATCCTGTTTCCCTTCGAAATAAGGAGTTTCAGACACTCGACCCTCAGCCGCTGCCTGATCGTACGAGGAAACAACAACCTGATAATCTCCTACCGGTAAAACCAATGGCATACCGGAATCGATCATAGCCGAATAAGAAACAAAACTCGTATGTTTCGTATATGTACCATCTGCACCCTGTTGATCGATCCGAATCGGGAATGTATTCGCATCCATTCCGAAAGCTCCTTTCATCACAATCACCGGGATCTCCGTCTTGCTCAGAACCGCAGGTTGTTCCAACCGCAGCGCTCCGGAACCTTCACCAAAGTTGTCGCTTCTGCTATTTTCCTCTTTTTTGGCAAGCAGCCAAAAGGGAAAGAATTACCGTTAAAAATAAGATATATGTCTTTTTCATATTTATTCGTAAATTAGTCGAACATTATCGATCGTCAGGACATTACCCACATACCGAGAATCACTGTATCCGTCAAAAGCCCTAAACTACCTTGTACACCCTCCACTGAAGGGTTATCCGCAGTACTGGATCTAAACACAATATACATATGTGTTGCCTTCAATGATGTATTGGTATAATGAACATTTACTCTTACCGGAGCAAATGAAGCCTGATCCTGATTACTCATGATTCTACCACTTCCCAACTGCGTTACAGTTCCGTTTTCCCTATTTTCTACTACAATATAAGCTTCAAAAGATTCACTATTTAAAGATTTGAACTTATAGTAGAATTCAAACGCATTAGGACGAACATTAAAATCATGCCCATAATCAATTGTCTCAACCCCATTGCTGGTTGCAGAATGAGAGCCTAAAAACAACATTCCGGCAGAATGCGTTCCACTTTCACCTCCAAGTTCCGTAAATGTATTTCCTTCTTTCCATCCAAGCGTACTGATTTCAGCCGCTTTCCCTTCATACCCATTATCAACAGGGACTGTTCCGGAATAGGATGTATAATAACATGAAACACCGCTTCTTTGTGAAGTTGTCAACGCATTTCGGGTTGCCCACCACGAAGAACCTCCTTCATTATAAGGCCACCACTGATCTATCCCTAAACCGGTAGTTCCAACAGACCATATTGTTTTCTTATAAACTTCTTTCTTATGCCAATTTTCAAAGAGCCATCTTCCAACTCCACCACATTTTCGGTTGTTATCACAATCGGTTCCGTTACACGCTTTTTTTTCCCGGTAAATTGCACGTATTTCATATTGCTGTCCTCCTGATGTCAGATTCTTCAATGTATCACATATCTCATCCGTTTGGTAAGTATGGTTCTTGCAATTGTTCCAACTTCCATTACCGACTTTTCTCCATTGGAATTTAAGATTATCAGGATGTGTTCCATCAGAAACCTTTGCCCGCAGAAAAGCCCGGCAAGCAAAAGCATCCCCACCATTAGCAGACGGTGTCAACTCAAACACCGGCGCCTTTACCGTCAATGTCTTTGTCAGAGTCGGGAAACTGCGTCCTTTCTTATCCGCTAAATCCAATTTATAAGTAAATGTTTTTCTCCTTCCATAGGAGCCTCTAACCGGGAAGAAAAGACTTTTGGGAATTTAAGCGTTGCTGTCGCATCATTACCCGACTCAACACTAATACCCCAATCATTATATAAAACAGTTCCATCGGTTAGAATATTATACACTTTATCATCTACCCCGTCATTAATTGTCAATGTCGTTTTCGTTTCATCGATTATACCTTCAGCCTCAAATTTAGCTTCTATTTCTTTCGACATGTCATCACCCTCTATAATCGTTGTTTCAGGAAAGCCGTCAAATGTTATGATCGGCTGGCCGGCTGGCTGTACAACAACTGTTACCCCCAATACATTTGTCGCATGTGCCTTTCCTGTCGCATCAACTCCAGAAAACTCATAATGATAAGTATAAGTTTGGTCTTCCTCGATAGGAGCCTCCAAACTATTGATTGCATCTTTCAAAAATAGCTGTCCGGTTTTTTCTTTCTCCTTTCACATTAGTATTCGCCTTACCATTGACCGACCATTTGAAATTCTTCCCTAAAGCGGCGGTAACTCCTTCGTCCGTCGCCAAGTCGTAGGTAATCTCTTCGTTTTCTTTATCTTCCCGCCATTGCTTGACACACAAAGAGGCAATACCTGCCGGCATAGCAAATCCAACTGTAGGACTCTTCTCGAACTTTCCGACTTTAATGGTAAAAGATTCTCCATTCGTAAAATCATCCGGAGACAGTGTCGGCTTCTCAAACGGCTTCCACATAAAATCAGGTATCCCTTCATTCAGCGTGACATTTGTCATTTCATCATCCAGGATTATTTCCAGACCGATGCCATCCAAGGCCTCTCCATCCGTCTTAAAGATCAGGCGGATGTTCTGGCGACGTTCGATAGATAGAGGAGTTGGGATTTTATATGTTTTTTCCTTGTCTTCGGTGATTTTCTTCAAACGGATGGCGATACCTAATTCCGATCCTTCTTTGGCCACTTGCATATAGGCCGGACGCGTTTCATCCTTCTTTATTTCCAGGCTGCCAGATGTAAAGGCTGAGCTCAACAAAACAGTATAATCGGAATATGCCTCCTTGAAGTCTTCGGTATAGTCGACCGTGATTCTTGCATTTCCAAGTGTACAAGTCACATCGATAGGCGTGCTCATGCCGGCTTTCACCGTGAAGTCGGTACTTCCTTCAAAATAGGGGTTTTCAAAAGCAGAAGGGAGGTTGTCGCCTTTGGAGGCGATGAGGGTATAAGCACCCTCTTTCAGTTCAATCTCAGAAGGCATCTCGTCGAAGCGGTCATACGTTTGGACCGTATCGGACTGCTGTACGATGCGGATATTGTAGTCAGCCGTAGTCAGGAACTTCTCGAACTCGTCCGAAACAGCTGCTTTAGTGGAGTTGTTGATACCTTTGCTCAAAGAAGTAGTGTCTGCCGATAATGACAAGCGCAGCTTTCCAACTCCATCGGCAGACACACGATCGGAATCACAAGAAGAGGCACAGACGAGTACCCCAAAACACATATCCATAAAGCCATGATCTTCCCAAGACCATATTCAATCATATATTTCTTCATCTATATAGTAATATAGTTTAGCCCTAATTCTGTTGGCTGTCAAAATTCACAAAACAACCGGAGTAATGCTCTTCCTCCACCTATCAAAATCGATGCAAAATAACGACAACGCAAAAGATCTCACAAGGTCTATTTATACGATTACCTGTCCGCTTTTTTAGATCTTGTTCCAAATAGTCAATTATAATATCCTAACTTAAACCGGATTTTATCATTCAACACTTTTTGCGTGTCCTATTTTTCATATCTTTGCATATATTCTAATGTATTCTGAATATGGAAAAACGACATCCCCAAAATAGACCTTCCCGACGATTGGATCATCGGGAACCTTTCGCATAAAGACATCGGTTTGTTGAGCTTGTATGCCAACTATCCTTGCAGGTTGAAAGCGGAGATATTCGTGCTTTGCATGCAAGGCGAGATCGAGGCTTCCATAAATCTGACACGCTACCAAGTGAAGCCAGGCAGCTTTATCACGATCCTGCCGGGAACAATCTTACAAATTCATAAAGTGGAAGGAGATTTGCAGATCTATTTCATGGGTTTTCGTCCGAGTTCACCAACCATGCCAATATAGGCAAATCGGCAATGGACATGCTGTATGTCGTAAAGATGAGCTCCGGATTTTTCGTTGACTATCCAAAGCAGAAAAATCGGCTCATCTTTTTTAAGGTGTGCTGCGATATTTTGAGGATTTCTTTGATTTATGTGTTCGCAGCATCTAAATATAGCTACTGTAAGCTCATAAAACAGTCCAGTCAGCCAATCCATACCTTCTTTAGCCATTTTGCACATATCTTTTTTTTATATTGAAGGCAATGGCAAAGAAGGAAAAGTCCATGAAGACCTTGTCCTTTCCAAAATGGCGGAAACGTTTGTAGTTCATATTGTTTTTCATTTGTCCGAACACGGCTTCCGGTTCTATGCATCTCTGTCCTCTGTGTTTCAGCCCTTCCTCGGAGCAGAGCAGCTCTTTGGCTTTTTGCCTGTATTTTCTGAGCCTGTGATTTCAGTTCTATCGTCCTTTTTAAAACAACGGCATCTTAGCGGACAGCCTTCACATCTGACGGCTCTGTACCTGGCATTTTCGCTGACATATACTGCGTTTATAAATCAGAAATCACTAATCGCGGCTTAAACAGATCTGAAATCACCCCGCTGAACTGGATATTCCCGGCGGGATCTCGATAAACTGCCTGGCTGCTGACGGCGTGTCGGGCCTCGATGCTGCGCCATGCAAGCAGTCTCAACCTGCAGGCAGTTGACATAGGCCGACTGCGAGGTTCCGATGATCAATCGTGGCTGAGGGATGATAATTTTCCCTGCGACCAGAATAACTGAATATGAAGGACGCACAAAAGTGTTGAACAAACAAAATCGGTTTAATGGGATATTATAATTAACTGTGGAGATAAAAAGCGGACAGGCATGTCATGGGTGCCAATGAATCTTTGCGTTGTCTGCATCGACAACAGGTGGAGGAAAAACGTACTCCGATTTATTTTAATTTGTTTCGGCTCAACTGAAGGCAGCTATTACTATATAGGCCTGCGGGCCGAATATGATGCTGGCTATGGATATGTGTTTTGAACGCTCATGCCTGCTGCCCAGCCGATTCCGATCGTGTGCTGCCGATGGGTTGAAACTGCGCTTATCGGCGAACCTCTTTGAGCAAGGTAACTGCTCCACTGCGCATTTCCGGACGAGATTCGAAAGCGGCGACTGGCGTATTGCAGCGACCGTACGGTCAAACGCGACCTGCCAGGTGGTAGCCTGCCATCGCTCAAAACTGCGGTACCGACTCGCAGGCTGCAGAATCACGGTCGGAAAGGCGCTGTTTTGTTGAGCTCAGCTGCTGGCGGCAAGCGAAGGATGATGTATCATATCCGTTTGAAAAATCACCGAAGACAGA